>Ga0209755_10000810_pt1 | contig 54000 bp, 14 predicted proteins | sample TergutCo191P1_FD_187301 | JGI IMG/M metagenome (GOLD analysis project Ga0209755, IMG submission 187301) | Cornitermes sp. P1 segment gut microbial communities from Petit-Saut dam, French Guiana - Co191P1 (SPAdes) (version 2) | ecosystem: Host-associated > Arthropoda: Insects > Digestive system...
GGCTCCCCACTTGCCTCGAGCCAATTTTATCTTCCCGGTCATCAAGAAGCGTCCATGCGTCATCTTGTGGATAAACTTGTAACCCCCGGCTTTTAGAACGAAAAAACGAGGTTTTTTCAGTGGCCTCGGTTTTCGATGACTGACACTCTTGCGGTTGTGATGGAGGGCGGCGGAACCGGGGAGGAATAGGGGTTGGTAGACAGTGGTTAGCAGGGCGAAAACTTCTAACCACCAATCACTGTCCACTAAATCCTGCGGAACGTTCTGCGGTACTCCTTCGGCGAGAAACCGGTGAATTTTTTGAATACCCTGGAGAAGTGAAAGGGGCTTTCAAATCCGAAATATTCCGCCACGGCCACTATTTTAAGGTTAGTGTCGGTCAAAAAGGCTCCTGCGGCCTCGGTTTTAAGGCGGGTAAAGTACTGCAATGGGGAAATGCCCGTTTTGCCTCGGAAAAGCCGAATGAAATGCTCTTTTGAAAGGCCGAGCTTTTCCGACATGGTATCGGTACTAAGTTTTTCCCTCACCGATTTCTCCATCAAGGCTAGCGCACGTTCTATGTGTTCGTTTTTTGCGGCTGTGCCTGGTTCGCCTGCACGGGATTCGTCCGTATCGGGCAAGGTTTCGTCGTACCAACGGTGTATCAAGCTCAACAGCAGATACTCGGCCGCACGGGCGTGTCTTTTCCCTTGAAGGCGGTAAAGTTCTTCCATTAAAAACCGCTCCTGTGGTTCCGTGGCAAAATACCGTTTGTCGCCCCTGTCAAGCAGCGACATGGCTTCCGAATCCGAGGGAAGATCTGGCTCGAAAAGAATGGCGTAATAGCTTACGGGGCTTTTGATTGCCTCGGGCAGGATGGAATGGAATTCCCCGGGACTTGTCATGAAAAGCCTGTTCCCCTCGATTGTGTACCTGGATTGATTTTGCAGGAAGGTCCCGCTTCCCTCAAGGAAAAGGTGAATTTCATAGCCATTTTTGTGTGCATGATGCCGTCCATGCAGTGCGAGCTTGCTTCCTCCGATTAGCTTGTACACGTACACGGCATCTTTTATGCGCATATCTCTCCCAGAAAGCCCAGATTTTTTACATTATATCAATAACGGGCATGTTTTGTCAATATCCTATATAGATTTGCAGGAGTGTTGAAGGTAGAATAAAACGGCAAATTGATGTGTGATTTGCAAAAAAATGGCTTGCAAATGTTAGTGAGGAGGAAAAAGTATGAAGATGAAACATTTTGCGCTTATCGGTGTGGTGGCTTTGCTGGCGCTTACAGGGTGTCCACGTCAGGCAGAAAACAGGCTTGTGGTCTGGTCGTTTACCGACGAGATTGAGGACATGATCAACATGCACGGCATCAGGGATGTCCTTGGCATGGAGATTGAGTATTCCATGACCCCGACCGATGAATTTCCTGACAGGCTCGATCCGGCTTTGGCGGTTGGTGGGGCGATTGCGCCCGACGTGTTTGCGCTGGAGTCCGCGTTTGTACGCAGGTACATTGAGTCTGGCCTGCTTCTGGATTTGACCGATCTGTACCATGAGGTTAGGGGCAGGGTTCTTAGGTACCCTGTGGAAGTAGCTACCCACAACGGAAGGGTCTACGGCATGTCTTGGCAGGCAACGCCGGGGGCTTTCTTCTACAGGCGTAGTCTTGCGATACGGTACTTCGGGACGGACGATCCGGCCGTGGTACAACAGTATTTTGCTGACTGGAACCTTTTCCTTGACTCGGCGCGGCACATGAGTGCCGAATCCGACGGAAGAACCGTGGTGCTTTCCACACTGGGCGATTTGAACCATCCGTTCAGGGCTTCGCGTGCCCAGCCTTGGGTTGTTAACGATCGTCTCCATATCGATCCGGCTATGGTTCAGTGGATGGAAATGGCAAGATACCTTCGCGACAACGACCTTGAGGGGCGAGTCGGCCAGTGGTCTTCGGGCTGGTTTGCTGGCATGAGGGGAGAATTGGTGGATGAGGTAGGCCCTCTTGAAGTGTTTGGCTATTTCCTTCCCACCTGGGGGCTTCACTTTGTATTGGCGACGAATGCGCCTGATACCTCGGGCGACTGGGCCATGATTCCCGGCCCTGCTTCCTGGTTCTGGGGCGGTACGTGGCTTGCGGCGTACAGGGGAACAAGGCACCCCGAAGCGGCGAGGGAATTCATCCGTCTTATTACCTTGGACGAAACCAATCTTGAACGTTGGGCGCTCGAAACTGGCGACCTGCTTAACAACATGAACGTGGTGAACAGGATTAGGGACGACTTCTCCATGCCCTTCCTTGGCGGACAGAACCACTACTCGGCGTTCGCGGATATGGCCATCCACGTCGATGGTAGTCTGATCCAGGGAACCGACCAGACAATCGAAGCGCTCTTCTTGGAAGCGGTTAACCAATATGCAAATGCCGAGGTCACACTGGAAGCTGCTCTTGCCATGTTCAGGGAACAGGTAGCCGCCCAGCTTGATATCCGTTAAAACACAGTGCTTATTAAGTGCCGACAATTTGCTTGCAAATGAGTCGGCACTGCTTTTTTGTGAGCTTCCAAAAACTCAGCTGAGTAAAATCGGGTAAGAGACTGAGGTTTTGGAAGCTCCTTGTTAACGTAAGGAGAAGCCATGGGAGCGAGAATTCAATCAACGGGAAATGCGGCCAAGCTGCAGAGATGGGGGTATATATTCATTTTCCCCTTCATTCTCATTTACGTTATTTTTCATCTGTACCCCCTTCTTTACACTTTCGTTTTGGCGTTCATGGAGAACATTGGGGGGGTACGACCAGAGTTTGAATTTAGAGGGCTTGCAAATTTTTCCCGTCTTATCGGGGAAAGACAATTTTGGTTGGCTCTGGGAAATACGTTTATTATCTGGGGCATTAATTTTGTTCCCCAGCTCGGCCTTGCGCTTCTGCTGTCTATTTGGCTTTCCGATGCAAGGTTGAATCTAAAGCTAAAAGGACCCTTCCGGGCGATTATCTACATGCCCAACCTTTTGGCTGCCGCCGCGGTGGCAATGCTTTTTAGAACCCTTTTTGGGCAGGATGGACCTGCCCAGGCGCCGGTAAATCAATTTTTGCTGTCGTTTGTTCCCGTGGAGGAGCGAGGGGTCGGGATGGCGATTGATTTCTTCCGCAGTGTTTGGCTTTCGCGCGGAATCACCGCGTTTATTCAGTTCTGGATGTGGTATGGACACACCGTCATTCTTTTGATGGCGGGCATTACTAGCATTTCCACGACGTATTTTGAAGCGGCAAGAATTGACGGTGCAAATTCATGGCAGACAACCTGGCGCATCACGCTTCCATTGCTCCGTCCCATTATGCTCTTTATCCTGGTTACCTCGATGATCGGTGGTATGCAGATGTTTGAAATCCCGTTCCTGCTAACCGACATGCGCGGCGGCCCTGATTTCTCGATCCGCACAGGCATGGTTTTCATGTACAACGTAGGTTTCCAAGCGCACGATCATACATTTGCGGCTGCCATATCCGTGGGAATATTCGTCATAACATTCATTTTGGCGGTGATTATTTTCTTCTTGATGAGAGATCGCTCCGATGTAAGCCGTCGACGCGACTTAGGTAAGGTAAGGAGAGTGTGATGAGTAACTTAGTTAGTTCACAGAGGGTGGGCCTTAACATACAGAGGGGTTCTATCTATGTGCTTATGGTGTTTCTTACCCTTCTTGCGGTGATTCCTATTTATATCATGCTTATCAATGCGACGCGCACGACCGAGGAAATAAATACGGGAATTGCGCTGCTTCCGGGAGCTAACATCGCGCATAACTGGGAGGCGTTGAACCGAGGGGGATTTGGGGTTTTCCAAGGCTTTTTCAACAGCACCTTTATAGCGTTGGCTACAACCGTGCTGAACGTGTATTTTTCCGCCATGACCGCGTTCGGGCTTCACGTGTACCAGTTTAAGGGACGCAACATCCTATGGATGGCTATTCTTGTAATCATCATGTTGCCCCCTTCGCTTTCCCTTATCGGGTTTTTTCAGCTTATATTCAGCGTTAACAGGTTTTTGATGGGTGAATTTGGCATCATGATGCATAGCTATATTCCGCTTATTCTCCCGGCTATAGCTGGGGCGGGATCGGTGCTGTTTATAAGGCAGTACATGGCTACCATCTCGACCGAAACCATGCTTGAGGCGGCGCGGATCGACGGCGCCAACGAGTTTTTTGTTTTTAACAAAATAATGCTTCCGCTTCTTGCCCCTGCCTTGGCGGCGCAGTCCATCTTTACTTTTGTGGCAACTTGGAACAGTTTTTTGGTACCCACCGTGATTTTATCTGCCATGGATGACAGATGGCATACGTTGCCCATGATTGTGGCGAGGCTCCGTGGGGACATATTCCGCATCGAAGTGGGCGGCCTTTACCTGGGTATCGCGGTTTCCGTTGTGCCGGTAATTATTTTTTACTCTTTCATGTCCCGGTTTATTATTTCAGGCCTTACGCTTGGGGGTGTGAAGGAATAGGGTTGGCCCCTGGGCCAAGCTGGGTTTGGGGGTGTTGACTTATTAGGTAACAAAGAGCGCAAGTCGCTCTGTGTATATTTTATTGGAGGCATATATGGCTAACTATTTTGTGGGAGACAAGGAATATTTCCCCGGCATCGGAAAGATCAACTATGAAGGCCCGAAGAGCGACAATCCGCTGGCGTTTAAGTATTATGATCCTGAAAAAGTGATTGCTGGCAAGAAGATGAAGGATCACCTTCGCTTTGCCGTGGCTTACTGGCACAGCTTTTGTGCTGATGGCAACGATCCTTTTGGGCAGGCGACCCTGGTTCATCCATGGAGTGGTAGCAGCCCGATGGATTCGGCGGAAAAGAAACTTGACGCGGCGTTTGAGTTTTTCACGAAGCTGGGTTCCGAATTCTATGCCTTCCATGATCGTGACATAGCTCCCGAAGGTGCGACGCCGGCGGAAAGCGAAAAGAACCTTATGGCAATCGTTGCCAAGGCAAAGGAACGCCAGAACAAAACCGGCGTCAAGCTTCTTTGGGGTACGGCTAACTGTTTCTCGCACCCTCGCTACATGAACGGCGCGGCGACCAACCCGGATTTTGCGGTTCTGACCCTTGCGGCTGGCCAGGTAAAAGCGGCGATTGATGCCACCATTGCGCTGGGCGGCGAAGGCTATACCTTCTGGGGCGGAAGGGAAGGGTATATGAGCCTTCTTAACACCGACCTTAAGCGTGAAAAAGAGCATCTGGCGAAATTCCTTACGATTTCCCGTGACTATGCCAGGAAACAGGGCTTTAAGGGGATGTTCTATATCGAGCCGAAACCGATGGAACCGTCCAAGCACCAGTACGATTTCGACGTGGAAACCGTCGCCGGGTTCCTCCGCTATTACGGCCTGGACAAAGACTTCCGCATGAACATCGAGGCGAACCACGCCGAACTTGCAAGGCATGATTTCGTCCACGAACTTGAAACCGCCGCCGCCATGGGGCTTTTCGGTTCGGTAGACGCAAACCGTGGGGATACGCAGAACGGGTGGGACACGGATCAGTTCCCGATTAGCTATTACGAAACCTCGCTTGCCATGTATGCGATTTTAAGGGCTGGGGGATTTACCACCGGTGGGCTTAACTTCGATGCCAAGATAAGACGCAATTCGGTGGATCCGGCGGATCTGTTTATTGGGCATATCGGCGGCATGGACAGTTTTGCCGTGGGCCTTGAAGTTGCCAACAAGATCATTACCGATGGCAAACTTGGCGGCTTCGTGAAGAATCGCTATGCTTCCTTCGATTCAGGCGATGGTGCGAAATTTGCGAAGGGCGAACTGAGTCTTGAAGAAGTGGCGAAACTCGGAAGCGACTACGGAAAGGCTGGCATGACAAGCGGCAAACAGGAATACCTTGAAAACCTGATAAACCAATATCTGCTTGGCCTGTAACAAAAGCGAACCCCCGGTTTTGCCGGGGGTTCTGGTAAAAGATTCCTTCGCAGTAAGCCTCTAAAAATCCCCACTCGCCCAGCCTTAACTAAAGCCCTCGCGCCTGTCTGACACAGCGATACTTTATATCGTAGCACTGCATCAAACCTAGGGCCAAGCTGGGTTGTTGGCGAGTGGGGGTTTAGAGGGTCACTGCGCTCTATGGATGGTATATGACTGGATAAGTCGGCTTTTTGGATGGTGGTTTTCGCCATCGTGTTCAAGTTTCAGCCGATCCTTTATTTTCAGGCCGATTGCCCTGTTCAGCTCTTCCAGCCCGAAGCGGTTTACATTGTGCATGTACTCTCGCATCGTCTCGTCGTCCCGTTCAATCGAAAGGAAAACCTGGTCGGTAATCTCCGTGATGAAGTTGTTGACCAACTTCTCGACATATTCGTGTGAACTCATACAAAAATCCTCCGTGGTTTTGTTTTTGCAGAGAATACAAAAAACCGTATGCGGAACACCATTTCTGCCTGAAAGGGCAGTGGTGTGCCGTTCTACGGCTTTGGGTGACCAGCTATTTCGATTGTCATACAAAATTGATTTTTTGTCAAGTGAAATATTATGGGCTTTGTTCCAAGGCTCTTGCTCTCGCACCCCACGGAATAGGTTCTCCCAAAAGCCTTGTGGTGCTTGCCCTCAGCCATTTTTCGGGGTAAAATACAGTCCCATGAGCAATTTTGTACATCTCCATGTCCATTCCGACTTTTCGATGCTGGACGCATCCGCTTCGGTGAAAGGTCTGGCGGACAGGGCGGAGGCTCTGGGGATGACACACCTGGCTCTTACCGACCACGGCAATATGTTCGGGGTTATGGACTTTATTGCCGCCTGCAGGAAGCGGAAAAACCCCGTCAAACCTATAATCGGCTGCGAGGTGTATGTCTCGCCCGGTTCCCGTCATGACAAAAAGGGAACGGAAAATGAAAACAGGTACTATCATCTGGTGCTGCTGGCGACAAACCGGGAAGGCTACTTTAACCTTGCCAGGTTAAGCACCTGTGCCTACACCGAAGGCTTTTACTACCGACCCAGGATTGACGAGGAGCTGCTGGAGGAATACAAGGGCGGTCTTATCGCACTTTCCGGTTGCGTTTCCGGCGAGGTATCCAGGTTGATCCGTTCCGGGAAGCTTGCCGAGGCGGAGGAAAAGGCCGTTCAATACCGGGATCTCTTTGGCGTGGATGAACAGGGCAACCCGAATTTCTACCTGGAAATACAGGATCACGGTATCCCTGCCGACGTGTTGAGGGGCGACCTTTCCCAGCGAGACATCAACAAGGCGCTTGCCGCAATTTCTCGCAAAACTGGCATTCCGCTTGTTGCGACAAACGACGTGCACTACCTTGAACGTGACGACTACGTTGCCCACGACATCCTCCTGTGCATCGGTACCGCAAAGTTCAGAACCGACGAAAAAAGAAAAAAATATTACGGCAACGAGTTCTACCTAAAAAGTGCGGAGGAGATGGCGAAGCTTTTTTCCGATTATCCCGAAGCCATAGCCAACACCGTCCGCATCGCCGAGCGTTGCATCGCCGACATTCCTGATCATTCGGACGAACTGTCCCAGTATCTTCCCGACAGCGATATCCCGGCGAGCTTTGAAAACGCCGATGGGTATCTTCGACACATTGCCGCCGAGGGCCTTGCCGAACGCTACCTTGCGGAAAAAGCGGAGGCTGGGGAAAGGTGGCAGGAAATACGGCAACGCCTGAACTACGAGCTTGACGTTATCATTCAGATGGGTTTTGCCGGCTACTTCCTAATAGTGGAGGATTTCATACGCTGGGCAAGGGGGCAGGGCATTCCCGTTGGGCCTGGTCGTGGTTCCGGGGCAGGTTCCGTAGTCGCCTATGCGCTTCGCATTACCGACATCGATCCCTTTAAGTACGGTCTGCTTTTCGAACGTTTCCTTAACCCGGAACGTGTCAGTATGCCGGACTTTGACATTGATTTTGCAAACTATGGTCGTGACGATGTAATCAAGTACGTTACGGGAAAGTACGGCAAGGAACGTGTTGGGCAGATTATCACTTTTGGAACCCTGGGAGCAAAGGCGGTAATCAAGGATGTGGCCCGTACCCTTGGCATCCCAATTCCCGAATCGGATATGATTGCCAAGCTCATTCCATTTAGGCCCGGGATTACCTTAAAGAAGGCCTTTGAGGAGGAGCCAAGGCTCCAGGAACTGGAGGCGGATCCCAGGTACACCGAACTTTTTTCCCTGGCCCGTAAGCTGGAGGGGCTTAACCGCCAGGTTGGGCTTCATGCTTCCGGTGTCGTAATTGGCAAGACGGCCCTGCACGAACTTCTGCCGCTGTACAAGGATTCCAAAACCGAATCCATCGCCACCCAGTACAGTATGGGCTTTCTGGAAAGTTGCGGCCTTGTCAAAATGGATTTCCTTGGGCTTAAGACACTTGATGTCATCAAGCATACCGAAGATCTTGTGCGTGATAGGGGGGGGGGGTATATCGACTTCAACGTGGAGGCCGCCCCCGAAGACGACGAGGCAACCTTTAAGATGCTTGGCGAGGGGAATAGCTTCGAGATATTTCAGTTTGAATCCGACGGTATGCGAGATATATTAAAACGGGCCAAGCCGGGCAAGATCGAGGATCTTATCGCCCTAAACGCCTTGTACAGGCCTGGCCCCATGGACAACATTCCCCAGTTTATCGATTCGAAAAACGGAAGACGGGCGATCACGTATCCAGATCCCAGCCTGGAAGATGTCCTTAAGGAAACCTACGGGGTCATTGTTTACCAGGAACAGGTTATGCAGGTGGCCCGAATCTTCGCCGGCTTTACCCTTGGTCATGCGGATGAACTGCGTCGGGCCATGGGGAAGAAAATCCTTGAAAAGATGGTCAAGGAGAAGGTAAAGTTTATCGAGGGGGCCAAGAAACAGGGCTACAACGGGCAAAAGGCCGACGAAATTTTTGAGTTGCTTATTCCTTTCGCCGGTTACGGTTTTAACAAAAGCCATGCGGCTGCCTATTCGGTGGTGGCATACCATACCGCCTATCTAAAGGCGAACTTCCCAGCCGAATTCATGGCGGCGAATCTTAGCAATGAAATTAACAGTGCGAACAAGGACAAGCTTTCCGAGTGCATAGACGAAGCCCGAAAGATGGGCATTGCAATCGATCCGCCGGACGTAAACCGTTCCGGCAAGCTTTTTACCATTGTCGATGGGCGCATAGTCTACGGTCTTTTGGGAATCAAAGGCATTGGCGAGGCCCCTGCCGAAGAAATTGTGCGTGGTAGGCAGGATCCCTCTGGAGGTGGCCCATACAAGGATTTTATGGATTTTCTGAACAGGGTTGACATAAAACTGGTGGGAAAAGCGGTAATCGAAAGGCTTATCAACACTGGGGCGTTTGACCTTTTCGGCGAAAGGCGGGAAAACCTTCTTGGGAACCTGGAACGTGCGGTGGAGTACGTCCAGAAACAAAAGGACGAAAAGCAGTTCGGTCAGACCAGTCTTTTCGGGGACACGGACGAAAAGGAATACGCCGACTTTGTTTTCGAGAACTTTCCCGAACTAAGCAAGAACGAAAAGCTGAAACTCGAAAAGCAGCTTATAGGCTTTTACCTGTCGGGCCATCCTCTGGACGAGCACCGTGACTTATGGGAAAAGGCGGTAAAGGTGGATCTGGGAAAACCCGATACGCTGGAAGCCGGAAACCAGATCCTTATGGGGATTATCAAGAACATTAAAATCGTCAACGCCAAGAGCGGAAAGATGGCATACATAACCCTTGCGGACTACAACGGCGAAATCGAGATGACATTTTTCCCGAAGGTGTGGGAAAGGTGCGATGGCAGGCTGGAGACGGAAGAGGTCGCCATCTTCAGGGGTAAAATCGATTTCCAAAGGGACAGGGACAAGCACACTTTCGTTGTCGATGCTATTGTCAATTTTATGGAGGTGGAGGATGCCATTGCCGAGGAAGGCGCTCTTGCAAAGAAGCGAGAAAAGTTCCGTGCCGCCTGGCTTTACATGGCGGACTTAAAGTCCTCGATTCTTTCCACGGCGGAGAAGGGCAGCTATACGGTTGTGGGACAGCTTGCATCCATGCGAGAGACACAGGACAAAAACGGCAACGATATGGCATTCGGGACGTTGAAAGACTTCGAGGGGGACATTGACTTTGTGTTTTTCTCCAAGGCCTGGAACGAAAACCGCGACTTGCTGAACCTTGGCGAATTTGTGGCACTCAAAGGGAACATCGATCCTGCGAACGACCGCAATCCGCAAAAACCAAGCTTTAAGGTTAGCAGTGTCAAAGATATTTCCAGCCTTTGTCGTTCCGCCGCATCCAAAGCCGCCGCCGGGGAGGAACCCAAAGTTCCGGCGATGGACAGCCGTGCCCCACAGTCACGACCCGAACGTGCGGAGGAAGGTTTTGCACAGGAAAATACCGCCCCCTCGGTCTCGCTTCAGGCCGTCCACATTCACCTGGATAACGAGGCTGCGAGCAGGGACGAAGGTATATACCCTTTGCGGAACTATCTTGCAGGAAACCCCGGCCCTTGTCCGGTGTTTATACATATCTATACATCCGGAGATACCGAAAAAATAATCCGCACTACGGGCGGCCTAAGCATCGAAGCGGGAAAAGAAGCGCTTGGCGTGCTGGAAGGCTGTACCGGGGTTGCAAAGGCATGGAAGGAAGAATGCAGGTAATATTTGGCTTTTTATCGTCGGTCTTGGGTATATACTCCCTGCTCCTTGTCGCAAGGATAATACTCACTTGGTTCGGGAATAATCCGCATTCGGGAATCGTGCAGTTTCTGTCCCGTATAACCGATCCCTACCTTAACTGGTGGCGGCAACAGTTTAATCTACGGATAGGATTTTTGGATCTTACTCCTATTGCGGCAATGGCGGCCCTTCACGTATTGCAGGGTATATTTTCCACCATTGCCGCCCACGGTAATATTACCCTGGGGATTGTCATTGCGATAATACTTTCCGCGGTGTGGTCGATGGTTGCCTTTCTTTTGGTTTTGTGTGCCATCATTCTTGGCATTCGGCTTATCGGTTATTTCATGAACAAGGATATGTACGGTCGCTTTTGGCAAGTGGTTGATACAATTTCACGGCCCCTTATGTTCCGCATTACCGCCATCGTTTTTAGGGGTCGTACCGTCAATTTTGTTACCAGTATTGTAACCAGCATCGTTCTTATCCTTGCGCTATGGATGGTCGGGGGATTCGTCCTTCGGATGATTGTTGGAATGCTGGTAAGAACAGTAACATGAGATGTTGCTCCGTTCCATTACCGAACCTGTAACCGCGATTAAAGGCCTTGGCCCCGTACAGGTTCCCAGGCTTGCACGGATGGGAATAAGGAATGTTGCGGGGCTTCTTTGTCATTACCCCAGGGATTGGGAAGACAGAAGCGTCAACGTTCCTATCAGTGAATTTCACAGGGCGCAGGTCTGTACCGAGGTTACCGTATTAAGCCGTGACTGGATCGGTTCCGGCAAGAAGTTTGGCAAATCGAGGCCGACGCTAAAGGTGTATGTCGAGGACGAAAGCGGCAGGGCGGCCCTTATCTGCTTTAACCGTCCCTGGCTGGAAAAACAACTCGTGCCAGGCGAGCGTTTCCGTCTATGGGGTCGATTCCAGTACAAGTACGGCGACATTCAGTCAACCACCTTTGAGATCGAACCCATTGCGGCTGAAAACCCCGGCACCAATATATTGCCCGTCTATCCCCTTACCGCGGGTATTACCCAGACAATGCTGCGCCGCTTTATCGGTCAGGCCCTGGAAAAGTATGCCTCCGGTCTGGAGGACGAGCTTCCGGAGGAAATTCGGGCAAGGGACGGTCTGCTTTCCAAGGCCGCAGCCATAAATGCGATACATTTTCCCCCTTCGGTTGCGGAATTGGAATCCGCAAAAAGGACGCTTGTATACGAGGAACTGTTCTACCTGGAAATTATGATAGGCAAACGTGCTTTGGTTCGGAAAAGACACGCCCAGCCGGAAAAGGCAAACGTGCGGTTTTCCCCTTTGCAGGAACGGCTGATTGAACGACTGCCTTTTGAGCTTACGCAGGGCCAGCGAGAAGCCATCGATGAAATCAATGCGGATATGGGAAGCGGCAATTTTTCCATGTCGAGGCTTTTGCAGGGTGACGTAGGTTCGGGGAAAACGCTGGTGTCGTTTTTGGCAGCGTTGCGGACGGTTGACGGTGGGGATCAGGCCGTGCTTATGGCACCCACGGAACTGCTTGCTCGCCAGCACGCGGAAAGTGCAGCCCGTCTGCTTGAACCTTTGGGGCTTAGGATTGCGTTCCTTACCGGAAACATAAAGGCGGCTGGGCGAAAAGATCTTCTTAGGCATCTTGCGGCAGGCGAGATTGACATTGTTGTTGGTACCCATGCACTTTTTTCTAAGGATGTCACGTACAGGAATTTAAAACTGGTGGTTGTGGACGAACAGCACCGTTTCGGTGTAATGCAGCGTTCCCTGATCTTGGACAAGGGCGACAGCCCCCATTTGTTGATGATGAGCGCAACACCAATTCCCCGAACACTTGCCTTGACGGTTTTCGGCGACATGGAGGTATCGGTGATTCGGGGTTTGCCGCCTGGGAGGAAACCGGTAAAAACCCATCTTGCAAAGGAATCCAGCGAGGACAGGGTATACGATTTTGTGCGCCGCAAGTTGGAGGCCGGCTCCCAGGCGTACTTTGTGTATCCGCTTATAGAAAGCGGCGATGAAAATAATCTTAAAGACGCGGTTTCGATGGCGGAAAGACTTGCGAAAAAAGTTTTTCCGGGGTTTGCCGTCGCGCTTATTCATTCAAGGCTCGACGAGGAAGAGAAGCGGCAAACAATGGAACGTTTCCGTGGTGGCGAAATAAAAGTGCTGGTTGCAACAAGCGTCGTCGAAGTGGGGGTGGACGTGCCTAACGCAAACTGCATGGTAATAGAACACGCCGAGCGTTTCGGCCTTTCCGCCCTGCACCAACTTCGTGGCAGGGTCGGCAGGGGGCAGGAACAGGCATACTGTTTCCTGGTTTATTCCGACGAATTGACCGAGGACGGGAAAGCCAGGCTCAAGGTAATGCTTGAAAATACCGACGGCTTTGTCATTGCCGAAGAAGACCTAAGACTCCGTGGCCCCGGTCAGATTGCCGGAACCGAGCAGTCCGGTTACCTAAACCTTGGAATCGCCAATCCCATCACTGACATAGAAACCCTGGTAAAAGCCCGTGCCGATGCCTTCTTTATTCTTGAAAACGATCCCGACCTTGTTCTGGAAGGCCACCGCATCATTGCCCGTGTACTGGAAGAGGCACCTCCGTTTGCCGCTGTGATGTTTTAGGCCTTCCCCAATTATTGTGTGTTCTGCGTTCTTGTTACCGTAACGGCTCTGTCAAATGCATCGACTCCAATGTAGGTTACATATGGGATAGTAATCATGATGAGCCGGTTTTCCAAAAATGCCCATGTTCCGATGTGGGTTACACTGTCTGGGATGGAAACCCTGGTAAGCTGATTCCTGAAAAAAACCCTTTCCTTGATGTGGGTCACGCTGCCTGGAATGACAATATCTGTAAGTTGGTTGTCCGCAAATGCCGCATAGCCGATGTGGGTAACGCTGTTTGGGATTTGGGCATTGGCGATCTGGTTTCCTGCAAACGCCCCTATTCCAATATAGGTTACACTATTGGGGATTTTGATGCTTGCAAGATTATTTGCCGCAAACGCCCCTTCTCCAATATGGGTTACACTATTTGGAATGACGACATTGGTAAGTTTGTTTTCCCTAAACGCCCAGTCCCCGATTACGGTAACAGGCAAATTCCGTATGCGAGAGGGAATATTTACTTCCGTCCCTTCCCCTGTGTATGCGGTAATCTTCAAAGCGTTACCGTCGGCAATAACCTGGACAACAAGGTCTTCCTGTTGATAGGCACACGCCGAAAGTACGGCAAGCATTATTACGCAAAACCATGAAACCAGTTTTTTGTTCACGGTACACCCACCCTTAATGTATGAATGGGCCAAGTGCGAAATGCCAACATCGCGCACTTGGCTCCAGTATGTTGATTCGATCCCCCCGTACAGGGGAATTTTCGCCGATAGGCAGGCTGGAAATCAACTATAGGTGTATGTCTTATCCACCTTGCGGCTTTATATTGCAATCTTGTATCAAATCGCCGGGAAATTTCTATCCGTGTGAACTCACTATTTTGCGAAAAATGACAAAATTGGGCGAAAATAGTGCGTTAATACATGGTTTTCATCAAGAGCATGGGTTTCATTGATAAGCCTAGGCACCTTTAAGCGCAATTTTACAGGTCCATGACCTCCCAGCGGCTGGCGACCCCTGTTTTTAGGTAAATATTGCTGATGTGGTTCTCCACGGTTCGCTTGCTGATTTCCATGGCCTCCGCGATTTGCTTGTTGGTCTTGTTTTGCTTTAGCAGGTTGAGCACCTCAAGTTCCCGACTGGTAAATCGCGTGTATTTGTCGGACATTTCGCCCAGTCTGACGTTGTGTTCGCTGGTAACGTAAATTTCACCCCTAAATATGCTGTCTATGGCGTTCAGCAAGTCTTCCTTGCTTCCGTTTTTGGACACGTAGCCCGAAGCGCCCAGCTTCAACGCGGTCTGTATGCGGAAAGGGTCGTCGAAGACGGAGCAGATTAGCACCAGGGGCTTTGGGATATCGTTTGTCTGACAGAAATCCTTCAGAAAGGGGAGAAAGTCCAGGCCGTTTTCCTTGCCTAGCTGTATGTCCAGGATTACAAGGGAAGGGACTTGCAGTGTCTCGATAAAACGCTGGGCTTCGCCGAGCGAGTTTGCCTGCCCGGAAACGCGAAAACAGTCCGTTTCCTCTAGGCAGGAGGCAAGTCCAAGGCTTGTCAAGGGATGATCGTCAACCAACAGCACGTCCACTGTACGCTCCTTTGGGGTCAGGCACTTTGTCATTTGCTAATTTTGTTTCGAATGAAATGGGGGGGGGGGGGGGGGGGGGGGGTAAATGAAGGTGAATTAATGTCCCTTCCCCCCGTTCGCTGTTAATGGTAAGGTGTCCGCCCAATAGCGTGGCCCTTTCCCTCATGCCACGGATTCCAAGATGCATACCGTCCCCCGACAGGTTGTTCGACGAACCGTCCAGGAACTGGTAAAGGGAACCTTTTCTTTTCGTAGGCGTAAAGCCCAGACCGTCGTCCGAAATGCTGACGAAAAGGCTCTCTTTGGCATCGGAGCGCATTATGACAATCGCTTCCTTTGCACGGGCGTGTTTTTCCACGTTGGTTAAGGCCTCCTGCACTATGCGAAAAACTTGAAGCTGCTTTTCTTCGTTCAAAAAACTAACGCTTACATTTTGCCCTATGTTTATGCGGCAGTCAATACCCGTGCGCTTGCCAAAGTCAAGGCAGAGTCGCCGCAGGGCATCGGGAAGTCCCTGGAAGCTGAAATCCGGCGGGACGAGGTTGTTGCAAATGCCTCGCAACCTGCCTATAAGTGTCGCCTGGAGGGACGCGGCATCCGTACAGAGTTTCTCCCGCAATGTTTTTTCCTCGGTTTTGCCGATTTTGTTCATTTCCAATGAAAGGTAACGTAGATCCTGCGCCACGGTGTCATGCAGCTCCCGATACAGCCGCCCTCGCTCGTTTTCCTGCGCCAGAAGGACGGCCTGGGAAAAGCTGGAACCTTCCTCCTCTCGCCTGAACGAACGGGTCAGCGTCCTGTACAAGAAGTGGGTGGCAAAAGCCGTAAACGCGATGAAAACGATGAATATCAGCAGCAGGGCGAAATATGTGTCGGCGGCAAACTGCTGCGCGTTTCCGTCCTGTATCATGATCTGGATGAGCGCGCCGGAGATATCCGCGGATACAAGCATGGCCCTCTCTCGGTCGCCGTCCAGGACGGCCTTGCGAATCGAGGGGAGCAGATCGGACAGGATATGGACTCCTGGAGATTCATCGGGCATAAGCTGACCGAAAGCAGGCCTGGTTCCGAATGGAAGGGGAACTAGGCGGTATATCTGGTAAAGTTCGGAATCAAGGAAAAGCTGCATCGATATATGAAACTCATCAAGTTCCCCAATGAAGCGGTTTTCCGCCAGGCCCATTTCCTGCCCCGACTTTATTATGTGGCGTTCGATGGTGATCCATTGGTTCATAAGGTCCTGAATGCTGATACCCTGATTTTGGCCCGACAACGTACAGGATGCTCCGACGGCCCAAAACATGGATGTAAACACCACAAGACATCTTGCTCGATTTTTCGACTTCATGGTTGGTCATATTATATGCACAATTTTTTTTTTGTGGTAGACTTCCATCGTGCAACAGGCTGTGTCCACGGGGCGTACCAATTCCCAGCTCAGGGAACGTTTTGTCCGTTTATTCAAGTTGTTTCTGCTCTGTCTTCTGGCGGCGGTGGCGAATCGTCTCCTTAACGTTTTTTTCCTGTACTTTCTTGGGGTTTCCCTGTTCCTGGACACGGTGTTTACCGCCGCGGTGGTTTTTTCGGCAGGGCTTTGGCCCGGCATTGCGACCGCCTTGCTTGCCTGGGTGGGGCAGGGCGCTCTATACGGCGGCCTCAACCCGTTTATTATCGTAAGCGTCGCCGAGGTACTGCTTATATACTGGCTTAAGCCGTCCGCTTCCTGGGTGCGGAATCCCGCCATGCTGGAAAGGGGGATTGTCTCGGTCGTCGGCGTTTTTGTAAAGCTTATGCTGCTGTACATCGCATGCGCCCTGACTGCCAGCGTGTTGGGCGGTTTGATTGATTATGTGTACCACACCGTGCTGGGCGTGGAGAAGTTCTATTTCAGCGCCAGCGATACCTTTAAGATAGGCTTTTTGCGAGGCGGAATCCCCGTGCTGGCCGTCAACATTTTCGCCAGAATTCCCGTCAACATAGTGGATCGCTTCATCGTAATCCTTGGGGGGTATTTTATTTCACGGGGAGTTAGGCGGATAATTCGACAGGCCCATTAATGTCGCTGCTGGACGGGTGCTTTTCCGGCTAACGTGGACTTCGAGGGGGGGGTGCGCAAGTTCTCTATTCCGAATGAAATTGGGGGGGGGGGGGGTAATGAAAGTGGATTGGTGTTCCTTCCCCTAAGACATAATGAGAACATAGTTCGAACATTCGCCGGATAGCAAAAATCGCTTGACTTTCGCCAAATAATGCCTAAGAATTAGGGTAGCTGATACGTGTAAGGTCACCTTTATCCAAGGGGAGGGGGTAGGTATATTTTCAGATAGATAGTCCAGTGCTGCGTTTTTGTTATGGAGGAGGCGGACATTATGCCTAGAGACGGATGTTCGATAAGGGTGCCGAAGGCTTCGCTTTGGGCCCTATTTTCCATTATCGCAATCTTGGGACTTTTGGGTTCATGTAATAATCCCTTCACGAGAGACATGGGGGATAGGGTTGTCGTCGGCGATGCGAGAATCTTCAACATAGAACCTGTTACCGCCAGTTTCCTGCATGAACAGGAGGTGTTTTTCGGGGAAGCTTGGGCACACCGCGAACTGCGCCGCATAGAGGTGCGGATTACTGGGGACAGGTTCGCCGAAAGGGGGATACGCATCCCGTATCCCGACGAATGGACGGACATAACCGAGGCCGGACTCGATGGCGAAATAATCAGGACTTACGTACCCGGCGAGGGGATCAATGCGCAGTGGTCGTTTATCCTGGACACCCTCGACTTCAAGGGTGGGAGTGTTGCCCTGCCCGACGGTAGGATACGCATACAATTCAGGGCGGTTGACAACGTAGGCCCTTCGGAAATAATCGAGCTAATCTACAACGTCAAAAACGAACCTTCGGTTGTAAGCTTTTCGTTCCCACGTTACGACAGGATAATGAATATCGCCCAGGAAGGGCCGATCCTGCTTCCCGGCGGCCTCGAAATTCGGGGCGACGTGCTCGATCTCCTGGGCCTTGCCCCAGGCTACCCAAAGATTCAGATATGGCCAAGGGAGCCGGGTATGGCTCAGGGCGCGACACCCCCTCCCCCCGGGAACGATCCGGACCACGGCTGGGTTAGCCTGTTCCTTTTCGCCCCGGGTTCAACGCCGCCAATCAGCGACGACGGTGCCGCAGGAACCTACGACTGGCGACTGCAGGCACCCGAAGCTTCGGGGGAAGCCGGCGAATCCGATTCGGAGGAAGCCTCTCCTGCCAACGCCAATGTTCGCTCGGCCGCCAACGCTCGCGCCTCCAGCCTGGCAAACCGGTCCAGGCGTATGCGCATGTTGCTTAGGCCGGGGCAACCCGACCCCATAGCCATCAACTTTGCCAACTTCACCTTTAGGATGAACCGCTTTACGGTAGGGGAGCGCCGCGACGACGGCGTGGTGCCAGCGGTGTTTCCCGGCGGTGGGCTTGCATCCGGATACTACTACTTCCGCATAATAACCAGGGACGTTCTGGGGGTCGAGGGGCACTTTCCGCCCCTAAACCACGGCAACGACCCGGAGGATCCTCTCAACCGCCCTAACCCCTTTCTTCCAGGGAACCCCGTCGCCATACGTGTCACCGAGAACTTCGATCCACCGGTGGTCGAGCTTGACAACAGCGACAGAACCGCCGAACAGCTTGCGGCCATGCCCAGCGTCTACATAACAGAGGTTACCTCCAGAAAGATAGCCATCGACGATGCCGCCGACAGCCCCTACATGCGTAGGTGGTACCGCCCGGAGGATAACTTCTTTAGGCCAATCTTCCGCCTGCGGACGCTGGCAACGCACGACGACGGTGTAGGCAGCGCGGCCCTGCGCTGGGAGCATGTCGCCACGGGCCGTAGCGGAATGCTTGATCTGGACAGTAACGCTGGGGGCGCTATGGGCGTACCCGTCAGGCCCGACGACAGGCGCGCCGTGCATTTTACCTTTACGGCGAATGACGAGCACAGGGACATATTTACCACGCATTCCGGGGCGTATGTTCTTACCCTTGTGGTCTCGACGCTGGTCCAGTTCGAGGATCTGGATGTCGATACCAACGCGGCGCGGACGTTCAATCTGTTCATGGACGGCGACGGCCCGACGGTGGAGATACGCCCGTCCGTCAGGGGTGCCGTTGGCCCTCCCGGCGGCGATGCCAGGCACAGGCACGGTGGGAGCGTCAACCAGCACCACGTCGTCGTTAACGGCAACGTGCAGGTGTCGATAGATCGCAACGCCGCATTCGGTATTCAGATGGATTCCTACGAGCGGCAAAGGGTTAAGTGGGTTGCGGAACGCATAGGGCCTACGCCGAATCCCAATGACGCTGCGGCGGTCGAGGCCTTTAACGGCAACGTGGAAAGTTTCATCGCCAGTCCGACCCGGGGCAGCATGTTGTACAACCTTGTCAGGTTCCGCGAGAACCCCACCCAGGGGAATCTTGATTTCTTCCGTGGCATTGTGGAGGGTAGCGATTCCGGGTTGGTGGTCCCCCCGGGGCAGGGGCCTCACGAGGCCTACGGTACGCACCACTTCAAGTTCAACGCCGACCGCCACGATGGGTACGATCTTTGGCTGTATGTTATAGCCATGGACGGCGTCAACAACCTTGGCTTTGCCATGCAGAGAATTCGGGTGGACGAGTCCGCCGATATCCCCGGCATAAGCGTGCCGGGTCTTTTCAGCCAGAACGCCAGCGGGGCGACGATATCGGGCATAGGGCAGCTTGGCGCGACCGGCGGCGTGGATGCCCAGGGCAACTTTCAGCTTGTCGCCGGCAACAACTGGACGGCGGCCAGCCCCAGGCGGAACGTCCTGCAGATGAACCAGGGCATAGAGTTTGCCCTGAGCGACGATGACGGCATTGTCTGGGACACGTATCATGTCGCGATAACCCTGACCGACCTTAACGTCGGCAACCCCCAGCCCGTGTCCATCGCTCCTGGGCAGATAACGCCTGCGGGCAACATCAGGGAATGGACGGGGATCCTGACCCAGCCGATTATGGCGAGGGCGGTGGGCCACGGCAGCCATCTGCGCGACGGGTACTACCGCCTTGACATAACGGTGCGGGACAGCCTGGGCTACAAGGTGCAGATGGAAGGCATAGATTCGGTGCAACGTTCGTTTTCCGCGCGTTACTATTTCGCCGTGCACACCGCCGCGCCCGTAATAACCGTAACCTCCCCGGCCAACGACGCCCTTCAGCCCGGCTACCCAGTAAGTACCAGCATAACGGGAACGGTAAGCAGCCGTTTCCCGGTGGAGCGCCTGTGGATAAACTTTGCCCCCCATGTATTGCAGGGACAGACGGGTGCGCACGATATCAGGCAGCTTACCCTTAACCGCGTACCGACGGAAGGCATGTATACCTACGCCTGGAGCGTGGACAATGTGGCTTTTTTCCCGTATCGCATTCCGGGCATTGTGGGACCTGCCGCCGAACAGCGAAGGTTCGACATATTGGCCATGGACGCGCTGGCCTTCGATGCCGTAATGCCGCACAGGGTGCAGGTTGACGCTTCGCCCCCGGAAATATCCCTGATAAACTTTAACCAACTCCGCCCGTTCACCGTGGTTGGCGGTAGGAACGTGCACGAGGTTTGGGGCAACGTTCATTTTAGGATAAACGTTACCGACCACCACGCGCTTTACCTGGAGGATGTCGAAAGTCCGATTGCGTCGCAGCGGCTGGGCATAAAATGGTGGCTGCTTCCCATGGACACGTCCCTTGCTAACTGGGACTGGGATACCGCCCCAAGCGTCGGTCTGGGTGGCCAGTTCTATTACTTTCCGGGGATGGAACAGACACCCCACAACGAGTTCAACGTTATCCTGGACGTGGTTTTCGACAGCACCCTGCTTTCCAACAGGGACTACAAGCTGTTCGTCGTGGCCAGGGACAATGCCGGCAACTGGAGCAACTCGTACAACCCGAGGGCCGGGGTGCTGGTCGAGAACATCAGGCTGAACAGGGAGGCGGACTACCCGACTCTGGACACCGGCAGGCTTACCCCGGCCACGCCCTACGGCGAGAGAACCCACGTTCTTCGTCCGGAGATGGACATCCCCACCAACCGTCTTTCGCTTTCGATAGAGGGTATCGCCCGCGACAGGGACGACTTTTTCGATCACAGGGAAAACGAGTATGTGGAGATACGCTTTTACGCCGGCCATGGGATTTGGAGTGACTGGATTGGCTACCCATACATTACCGCCTACGTGGATCCCACCCGTGCGGTAAGTTTTTCCTTCGACTTTTTCCTCGACTGCGACTGTTCCTGCAACGGCTTCGGGCACCTTCCCGCGGATTTTCCCGAGACGCTTCGCCATCGTGACGGCACCGTGCGCTACCAGTTAAGGGTAACGGACGAGGCGCATTCCGGCGGCGGCCTGGCGGACGCGCTTACGACCAGGAACAAGAATCCGCAGCTTGGCCTTCGCGATCGATTCGGCACGAACTATACATTCTACCCACGCTCGGTTCCGGGGATCACTCACTCAACGTACCGTGTGTTCCCCGTTGGGTACGGCAACGACAACAGGTCCTATTTCAGCTTCATATTCGACGCGACGGATCCCGCCATCGAGTTTAACTATACCCCTCCGACTACGCCCACGTTCTCGAACGTCGAGGCCTTTATGACCGCCCTTAGCGGCACGATAGAGGAGCAAAACCTACGCTTCTTCGATCTCATCCTTGCCGGGCTTGGCGGCGACTACCGCGAAGAGGACATGGTGAACCTCCTTGCCCAACCCCTAAGCCCCTGTCCTTCCGGGCGACCTGGAAAATTCATATGGAATCTGAATCACATTCGCCCCAGGATCGAAGGCTGGTGGAATCAGCTTCCCCAGGGTTCCCGAAGCGTGGTGCTGGTTGCGGTGGACTATGCCGGCAACATAGGACGGGAAAGCCGGAACTTCGTCAAAGATACCCAAGGCCCCAACGTTTCCTTCTCGAACATAAGCCGGGCCATTCAACATACGATTTCCCCTTACATATCCGAGAATCGACCGTTCCCCGACAATTGGCCTTTGGACTGGCCCCACGGCAATGCCTGGAGGGCATGGCCCGAATCGTTCAGGAACGTCATTGCGGACTGGCCTTCCGAGTTTGCCTTTCTTTCGGTGGACGAGGTCCGCGAACGGATTGTGCAGGAAAGGGGGCGAAGCCCGGCCGTTATAACGGAGCGATACGTTCGGGGCACCATGAACGACACGTTCGGGTTTATCTTCGAGGGGACGGGTGGCCCGGCCCACTTCCACTACCGAATAAACAGCGGTATTGGCAGGGAAGACCGGCCTGCCGCCTATCTCTCTGGCTGGAACTCTCTGCCCCGTCGGTATATCGACGAAGGGGGCCTTAGTTCCGCCTCGTGGAGGATACCCCTTGGCGATGAGGTGAACGGCTACACCACCCTGGACATAAAGGTAAGGGACACGGCCCACAACTGGACGGAGCTGTTCGGGGTGCGCTTTATCGTGGATACCTGCGATCCCGAATTCCGCGCTTTTCACAATGGCGATTGGGTACCTTCCGACGACCCCAATTCCGACCGCTTTACGGCTAGGTTTACGGACATCGCGAACCGCGACTTCCTGCCGATGCCGGTGGTACACGAACGGGTGTTCCACATAGACGCTGCCGACACCGCCGAAGCCGTGTTCCAACTGCGGGGCCGGGTGTACGACGCGAATTTACGGGACCTTAGCGCCCAGATTCGCTCGGAAGGGCACTTGGACGCGCTGATAACGGCCGTGGTACCGCGTTCGCCTCGTCCAATCGTGATTCCGGATACCGTAACTTCCGTTTATTCCGACTGCTACAGGCTTGCCCTTGTACGACAGGGCACCAGCAACGAATGGGAATGGACGTTAAGCATATTCGAAAGCGACATTCGCGCCCTGCAAGGCCAGGGGAACGACGGCACTCGCCGGCTCGTAACCCTGCTTGCGACGGACATCGCCAGCCGCAGAACCGAGGTGCAGTGGGCGTTCAACCTGGCCAGGGGAGGGCCGGAGATTGACATCCACAACGTGCAGACCCATGCCGTGCTGGACGGCCTGCCGTTGCCGGACGGATTCGAGGCGCGTAACATACTTGCTCCCGGCGTTCCCATTACCGGCAACGCGAACGACCTTACCGGCGTTCGGAGCGTCACTTTTACCGCCGCCAGGTTGGATTACGTAACCGAAGAGTGGCGTTACTTGGATGCCGCCGGCGGCTTTACGCTATCCTCCCAACCCGATTCCGTGGACTGGCGCGACGTGCATCGAAGGCCCGGATCCACGGCCCTTTCCGCTCCTTCCGTGGACTGGTATATTCCCGGGGGGCTGTTTGCGGAAGGCCGGTACAGGGTTCGTGTTCGGGCCACGGACTGGTCGTTGGACAGGACCGGCGCGGAGCATGGCAATACCAACTATTTGGGTGGGGCTTCCCACGTTTTCTTTATAGACGGCACCGATCCCGAATTCAGGGACGGCTTTAATGTCGGTTGGAACCGAGGTGTTGACGACTGGCTTGATCTTGGGCAGATGCCGGAACACAGGCGGATATTCAACGCTGGAATCGTTGGCGACGACTCCGACACCCCGGTTTTAAGGCTGCATGGCGTGGTATACGATGCCAACATACGGGATCTTACTGTCCATATTGGCTCGGAAGGGATTAACCTGGTAACGGGCAGGGCAAGGGCAGGTTTGCCGGGATCCATCGAAACCGAAACCACCACCGATGGTGTTTCGACCCCTTCCCCCTCCCAGAACAGGCTTGAACTTGAACGGGTGGGTGCGACTAATGGATGGCGATGGACGCTGAACATACTGGAAAGGGACATAGCCCGTCTGCGAAGCCAGCCTAGCACCGACGACGGCACTCGCCGGCTTGTAACCCTGGTTGCGACGGACATTGCCAACCGCAGAACCGAGACGCAGTGGGCGTTCAATCTGGACGGGGGACCTCCGAACATCGTACCCCATAACGTGCAGCGGAACGACGTGCTTGCTCCAGGTACCGCCATCGTAGGAAGTGTGGACGACTACACGGGCATACGGAGCGTGACTTTCGTTGCCGCCCGGTGGATCGACAACGATTGGCGTTGGTGGGACGGCACCTTTACGGGTACTGGGGACGACCGGCGAGCCAACTTCGCTCTGTCTTCCCGACCCGATCCCGATAACGTCAACTGGTCCAGTGCGCTTCCCTACGGCAACCCCGAAGCCGAACCCGGAAGGTTTTCCTTGAACTGGAGGATTCGTGGCGACCTGTTTACGGTCGAAGGTCGGTACAGGGTTTACATCCGCGCCACGGACTGGTCGCTGGCCAGGGGCATTGCGGTCGAGGGTAACCCTCGCATCATCGGCGATTACGACTTAGGCGATTACGACTTCTTCATAGACAGCGCCGATCCCGAATTCAGGGGTCCGGTAATGGTTAACTGGGATGGCGGTGGTTTCGAGATAAAGGAACCACACCAGCGGATATTCAACGTTAGGGGCGTTCTCGCCAGCCCGACTACCGATACCGTCTTTGCAATGCGTGGCGAGGTATACGATGCCAACATGTTGGATCTTACCGCCACGATTGGTGAGCTGGCGGTAAGGGCAGTGGTAGGTCCTTATACCACGACTTCCTACTGCGGCAGGCTTACCCTTGAACGAGTAGGCACCACCAATACCTGGAGTTGGACGCTGAACATACGCGGAAGCGACATAGTCCTTATGCAACAGCCCACCAGCCCACGTAGGCTTATAACCCTGGTTGCGACGGACATCGCAAGCCGAAGGTCCGAGCTGCCCTGGACGTTCTACCTGGACGACGAAATTCCGAGCATCACAATCCACCTGCAGCCAGGCGCTTCCGTTACAGCCGGTCTGCCGGTGCCTGCCAACGCGATGAACGTGTTCGAGAGTGGCACCGCCATTACCGGCACGGCGGACGACAATACCGGCGTACGGGACGTGGTTTTCGCCGCCGCCTGGTGGGACTATGCGGCAGGCGCATGGCGCTGGCTGGATACCAATAACAGCTTTACACTGGAAGACGAACCCCTTTACGATGATTGGCGCAGCGTGCATCCCAGCCCCGGATCCGCGCATCCTTCCGTGGAGTGGGAGATTCCAGGCAATCTGTTCATGGCCCAAGGTCAGTACAAGGTTTTTGTCCGCGCGACGGACTGGTCACGGGCCAGGGCCAGTGATGACGACGAGGACGGCAACCCTGATACCGGAGGTGGGTTGGCGTACATGTTCTTCATAGATGACGTGGCTCCCGTGTTTGGCCGCCTTCCCGACAATGCTGATTACATCTTCGATGTCAGTTTGATGAATCAAGCTGGTAACGATTGGCATGTCCTTGGGCAATTAGCCGCATACCGACGAGTATTCAACGCCGGAGCCGGTGCCCCCAACGATAACCAGGTTTTTAGGCTTCAGGGCCGAATAACCGATGCCAACCTGCGGAACCTTACCGCCACGATTGGTGGGGTAACGGTCAGGGCAAGGGCAACCCTATACCCGGACCTATGCCAAGGTCCGAACTGCCAATGCCTAGATGCCATTTCCGACTGCGGCAGGCTTACCCTTGAACGAGTAGGCACTACCAATACCTGGAATTGGACGCTGAGCATACTCGAAAGGGACATACTTGCCCTTAGGGGGATAGCTCCCGACGACGGCACTCGCCACCGTGTAACCCTGGTTGCGATGGATGTCGCAAACCGCGAGGCCGAGGTGTCGTGGGACTTTTACCTGGACAACGAAGGTCCGAGCATTGCCATCCACAACCTGGTGCCACAAGCCCCCGGGGTCACCCCTGATCCGCCTGTATCCATCGATGCAGTAAACGTGCTTTTTGCTGGCACCGCCATTACTGGCACCGTGAACGACCCCACCGGCATACAGTACGTGGACTTCGCCGCTGCCCGTCGGTTCAACGGCGAGTGGCGCTGGTTTACAGACTTGACAGGTACTCCGCCTGGAGCCACCGATCCGGTCTGGCACCGGCTTTTTGACGGAGCTGGATCTGCGGTTGCTTCCGTGAATTGGACGATTCCCGGCGGCCTGTTTACGGAGGAAGGCCAATACATAGTATACGTCCGCGCAAGGGACTGGTCGTGGAACAGGAATGGGGCAGAGGGTAACTCCAGCAGTTTTGGCGGCGAGGACTACCTCTTCTTCACGGATCGCGAAGCTCCCAGGTTTGGCCGCCTTAATGATGATTACATCTTCAATGTCGGGTGGGGTGCGGATCCTTCTTTTGAGCCAATGCAGGAAAGCCATCGGGTGTTTAACATCGGGCCGGCTGGCGACAGTTCCGATGTTGTCTTTACGCTGCAGGGCAGGGTGATCGATGCCAACCTGCGTAGCATTACCGCCACCATTGGCACGGAAGGGATTGGAGCTATCCCCGGCTCTGCCATCGACTTCACTTTCACGCCGCAGAATCAGTCACGGCAAGGTAGGGCTACCTTTGAACGGCTGCAGGGCGATGGCAATATGTGGGAATGGACGCTGGACATATTCGAAAGTGATATACGCGCACTGCAAGCCCAGGCTGGTACGCGCCGGTTCATAAGGCTTTTTGCGACGGATGCCGCTAACCTCATATCCGAGACAGTGGAGTGGGTGTTCCACCTGGACGGCGAAAGTCCGCGCATTGATATCCACAACCTGCGGTCTGCGGTCGGTGCTGTAACACCAGGCCTTCCGGTACCAATCAACGTGGTGAACGATCTTCCCGGGGGCCACGCCATTACCGGTACCGCAAGCTCCGCTGGAAACATACGGAACGTGGTTTTCACCGCCGCCCGGTGGGACTATGCGACTGGGGCATGGCGTTGGCTGGATACTAATGACAACTTTACACTGGACGGCGAACCCCTTCCCAATGATTGGCGCAGCGTGCATCCCAACTATGGATCCGCGAATCATTCCGTGGAGTGGGAGATTCCAGACTATCTGTTTGTGGAGCAAGGCCAGTACGTGGTATTTGTTCGTGCGACGGACTGGTCGTTGGACATCATGGATAGACCTGGAATAACCGAGGGCAACCCCACCGTCTATGGTGGGTTGGCCTACCTCTTCTTCAGGGACGATGCCCCCCCCGTGTCTTATGGACCCATCTCTGTCGATGTCACATGGCAAGGGAACGGTTTTACTTCGGTAACGCCGGAACACGGGTGGATATTCAACGTCGGAACCGTACTCGAAGAAAATGTCCCACTCTTACGCCTACAGGGCAGGTTTAGGGATGTAAACCTGCGTGATATTACCGCCACGATTGGTGGGGTAACGGTCACGGCAAGGGCAGGTCTCGGTGCCACGACTTCCACCGACGACAACGGCAGGCTTACCCTTGTACGACAGGGTACTACCAACGAATGGCAGTGGACGCTGAACATACTTGAAAGGGACATATATGCCCTGCAAGGCCAACCTGGTACGCGCAGGCTTGTAACCCTGTTTGCGACGGATGCCGTGGGCCACAGATCCGATCCCGTGGAGTGGGTGTTCCACCTGGACAGCGAAAGTCCGACGATTGAAATCTTTAATCTACGGGCGGCGGTCGATGGGAATAATCAACCCGTAACACCCATACCTGGCCTGCCGGTGCCCAACGTGCAGAACGTACTGATTCCCAACACCGCCATTACCGGTAGCGTATTCGATGCCAACGGCATACAACGCATTACTTACGCCGTTGCACGGTGGTTCCAAGAAGACAACGCAGGCCTAGGCGCATGGCGCTGGCTTGTGGGCACTCCGTCCGTACCCACCGCTCCGCTAGTCTGGACGTATGCCGAACCGGACTTCAACGATTGGCACGAGCTTTTTGACGGAACTGGATTAGGATCCACGAATTCCGTTACCTGGACGATTCCCTCACATCTGTTTGCGGTGGAAGGCCAGTACATGGTCCGCATCCGCGCTACGGACTGGTCGCAGGCCAGGGTCGGTGTGATTCATGGCAACCCTGACACCAGGGGTGGGTTGGATTACATGTTCTTCATAGATGGCCTCGATCCCGACTTTGGTGATGGCTTCGATGTCGATTGGAATACGGCTGCCGGCGTTCCCAACTGGGTTCTCTATGATGGAAACCGACATGTGTTCAACGCCGGGGACGTTGCCGCCAACGATAACCAGGTTTTAAGGCTGCGGGGCCAAATAGCCGATCCCAACCTGCGTGATCTTACCGCCACGATTGGTGGGGTAACGACCAGGGCAGTGGCAGGTCCCGTCAGCACGACTTCCGACTGCGGCAGGCTTACCCTTGTACGACAGGTTAATACCAACGCATGGCAGTGGACGCTGTACATACTCGAAAGGGACATACTTGCCCTTAGGGGAACGCTCCCCAACGATGGCACGAGCCACCTTGTAACCCTGGTTGCGACGGATGCCGCCAACCGCAGTTCCGAGGAGCGGTGGACGTTCTACCTGGACGGGGGGCAGCCGGATATAGAAATCCAGACCCTGGATCGGGGTGCGACGAACGTGCAACGTATAAGATACCCCATTCAAGGCACCGCAAGCGATGCCACCGGCATACAGAGCATACGTTACACTGCGGCCATGTGGGATGACGCGACAAACGGATGGCTATGGCTGAGCAGCAGTCTAGGTACTTTCGTGGATACTAGGCCCGGCTGGCTGGTCAATGGCGACATTCCGTTGACTTCGCCTGGGGTAACTTACGAAAACTTGCGCGACCATTGGCGTCTCTTGCCCGTGGTGAACGAGGCCTGGACGATTACAGGCGAGCATTTTGATAGCGAAGGCCAGTACATGGTCTTTATTCACGCGACGGACTGGTCGAGGGCCAGGGCAGGCTCGACCGATGGCAATCCCAATATTGCCGGCGGAGGGGCTTTCCGCTTCTTCATAGATGACACCAATCCCGTGTTGCTTCCCGGCGTGGATTACTTTGAAGTTGACATATCTGGCGACAATGATACCTTTGCGCCGAAGCCGAATGTATACGAGCGAGTGTTCCTCGCCACCACGTCCGCCCCCAGTATGGATGCAACGGTCTTTACACTTAGGGGTAGGGTATTCGATGCCAACCTTCAAAATCTCGTCGCTCAGATTGGCTCGGAAAGGGTTGGCCTGGTTAGGGCCACGGCTACGGCAGGCGTATCGGGATCCATCGACACCGAAGGCGATCTGCCCAGTTCGCTCAATTCCCTCTTCCAGAACAGGCTTGAACTTGCGCGTGTACCTGTAGATCCGCCCACGGCTTCCCATACCTACGTTCCAGGCCTGTGGGAATGGACGCTAAGAATACTCGAACATGACTTAGCTGGACTGCGGAACCAGCCTAACACGAGCCACGGTACGCGCAGGTTTGTAAGCATTGTCGCTACGGATGCCGCGGGCCTCTCGTCCGACACCGTGCAGTGGTACTTCTTCCTGGACGGGGAGCAACCGACTATCAGCATCCACAACCTAATGCCCGTAACCCAAGACGTTAGGAACACGTTCTTCGAGGGTACCAATATTACCGGCAGCGCAACTGATGCCACCGGAATACGGAGCGTATATTTTACCGCTGCCCTCTGGGACCATGCGGCTGACAATGGGGATGGCGCATGGCAATGGCTTAACCAAGACAACAACGGCTTTGAGCGGACCGGCACAGACTGGCTGGATGCCCAAGGCAACCTTACGTCGGCTGGGATTAACAGCGCAAACTGGCGCGAGCTGGAGAACTTTACCTCCGCAACTTCCGCAAGGCATTCCGTGGATTGGACGATTCCTGGCAGTTTCTTTGCTAGCGAAGGCCGGTACATGGTCTTTGTACGTGCGAAGGACTGGTCGAGAGACAGGGCCGGCGAGATCTATGGCAACCCGGAATACTTTGGCGGCGAAAGCCACGTTTTCTTCATAGACTTTGCACCGCCCACGATTACCTGGTATGACGAAACCAGACAGTTCTTCAACGATGACGCGCTGGCGGCTGGGTTTGTCTTTAACGTGCGGGATGCGAATACCATTGAGCATGTGGGTGCCGTGCTTAGGCGCGGCGTTGGGCCTACCGCCACGATTATCCAAGAGGTTTCTGATGTAAATATCCTCGTCGGTGGCAATCGCTGGGATACCGGCTACAGAGAAGTAACCGTGCGGCTGACAGGTTTGCCTGCCGCAACCGCCCAGCCGAGGTACACGCTGGAGCTTGTCGTACGGGATGCGGCGGGAAGATCCAACTACCAGAACCACACCAGAACCTTTACCCGCGACAATGCGCCGCCTGTGATTGCGGTGCGCTCGGTTACGACTAGGCCGGCGCAGGACGTGCAGGAAACGGACGGTGTTGTAACGGACATCAACATTGGGCTTGCCGGTCACGTTACCATAAGTGGGACCACGGACGCCGGAATAAGCACTATGCCTACAGGTGGGGTGCGTTACGCCCTGCTGTCGCCAGGCCAAAGTGTTTACGATGTTGGTGTTGAATGGAGATCGGAAAGGCCTGCGGACATAGCGGCTGGAAGGGGCCTCCGGTGGATGGAGGACGACATCGAGGTTATTCGAATGGAGTCCAACCCGTCCCTTTCCTGGACGGTCAATATACTCAACACGCGCAACATAATTGCCCATGCTGGTGATTTTGTACAACGGCATATCGTTGGGCCTGTCCCGAGCGATCCACCCTACGACAACTTAATTTCCGTTCCTGCCGGGACTACTCTGTTCTTTAGGGACGCAGCGGGGAATCCCTCTGTTCTCTCGAATGGCTCGATAGTCTACCTTGCGCGTCTGGCAATCGAGGCCAGGGACGAATCCGGTAACACGTCCCACCATGTTCAGAACCTGTGGATATACCCCGAAGGCGACAGGCCCAACGTTATCATGTTTACCCCTGGACCAGTCGAAACCAGGACACGGCAGCAAACCCTAAATGCCAACCGACTTAGCGGCAGGTTTACCATTACCGGCAGGGCCTGGGACAACGAGTGGATCGACTCCGTGTTCTTTAGGGCGCGTCCGATCTTGGATGTCGATGTCGGCACTTTGGGTGACCCCTTCCATGAGTTGGTTATTTCCGAGGTCGATTTTGACGATGGGGAGTGGCAAACCTTGCCAAATACTCAGCAGCCGGCGAGGTGGATCAATCTGAGCAGTGGAACTGTCTGGTCTTTAAATTATCCTGATCCACCCCCCGACCCGGGTTACACATATGGCTGGTTCCAGGCCAGCGGTGGGCAGCGCAGGGATGGGAGCTGGACTGCGGCGCTTAACTCATGCGGCAGACTAAACTTCCGGGGCGCGGCTGGCGAAAACCCCATTGCCATCGAGGTTGTGGCATTGGACGCAACTCGCGGTCCCGCCGGCAACTGGAGTACGGACGGCGCGTTCTTTAGTCGCAGGACAGACGTGTCCAGAACCTATGTATACGTGGTATCCGGTGCGCCGGAGTTCGGCGACATGGAACTGACGTTGACCGATGCCAGGGGCGTGCCGCACACGAACGTCTCCCCCGAGGCGTTCCACATAGGCCGGCAAGTGCCGATGGCAACGATTACATTTGACGTAAGCGTGCAGCCGGGCAGGGAGATTTCGGCGATACGCTTCCAGCAAAGCGCCGCTTCCCCTCCCTTTGCCGCCACCGGGTCGATGATCGACCTTATCGGTGCTGGCGGCGCCGGTCTAACGGTAAACACCGGGTTGGGCCAGGGCATTATCAGTATAACTGCGGGTGCGGTTTTTACGGGTACGGACGGAAGGCCAACCAGAACCGTAACCGCCGTTTTAAACCCGGCGCAGCTTGCCAATATGTTCCAGGGCAGAGCCGGGCAGTTCCCCTTGCACGTAATCGCGTCGGACAACTCAAATCCCCCGCTTACGGCTAGGGCGGCCAACCTGTACGTGTACGTTGATGACAGCGCACCGTTTGCCCGGATGGAGTTTAACCCGAGCATCGCAGGCAGTGCGGCAACGCTTGGCGGCAGTGCGTCCCCATGGCCTTCTGACGTAACTGGCGAGGCCGTGGGCAGGGTGGACAGCGTGGTTGTCTGGTTCGAGCGGATACGTGGGGAAGGCGAACGCCGCGTTTCGTGGAATGGTGAAGATGTTCCCGATACAGATACAACAGCCTTTAGGAATAACTGGGTGCACGTAAGCAACGCGGCTGCATGGGCGACCGCAACAGGCACCACGATTCCTCCGGAGCATTCCGGGCGAATACAGTTGCCCAGGATACCGAATCCCGGTGATACCGACGGCGGCGACTTCGCCATAGTGATAGACCGCAACAATCCGTTGCCTGGCGCACCGGCGCACCACGGTCACCAGCTTGTTACCGGTTGGACTGCCGGCGGCCTAAACCAGCAGTGGAGCTTTACGTTCGACAGTACGAAGCTACCGTCCGGTCCGCTGTACATGCATTTCGTGGTGTTCGACCGCGCCGGAAACGCAACCTGGGCGAGACAGCGTATTGTAGCAATGAACGATGCGCCAGTGATTCGGGACGTGCAGATTGCCACCGACATACGCGGCGGCAACGCACTTAATACCGCGCTGAACGCCGCTCCGGTGGGCGGTGATTCCGGTACCGCAAACCTGGCCAGGCCGGGAAGCGTAATTTTCAACGCGATCCGGGGCGTTTTCCCAGGTAACACCGTTAATATTGGTGCGCCAAGTGGCGAGGAACTGGACATTCGCAGGGGTATATCCCCGGTGCGAAGGCCGCCCACGCAGGCGCATTTGCTTGGCCTTGGCGAGGGGGCGCATGATGGTGTCGCTGGTCAGGGGGCAAGGTACCGCTTTGCCGACTTTACCACGCGGAACAACTTCCTGGCCCTTGGTATCCAGACCTTGCAACCCCCCGGGGCGGTAACTGGCAGGACGTTTAGGGTGGAACACGTTCGCCCGGAAACTGGCACTAACGCCGTTAGACCGGCTGGCGACATAAGGGCCGGCAATGCGTACATAGTCGAAACCAGCACGGAGGCTCTGGACTGGAGCGCGGTTGGGGCGCAGCAGCGCGTTACCCAGGGCTTTGTCTTTGTCGCCATAGCCGACGGCCAAACGCTTCCCGATGAAACTAGGACCGGCGGACTGGTTCGCAGGCTTATAACCGAGGCCGAAGAAGATGACCCCAGCTACATGCCTACCCAGTTGTTCGGGGGTTCCGGTAACCCAGCCCTGGCGGATGCCGATAGGGCGGAATTCGCCTTTAGGGGGCCTGAGACTTTCGGTTCGGGCACAAACCAGATTAGGGACTACGTCCACTCTGTTGTGCCACCTGCGACGACGTTGCCGCCTTGGCACGACCGTTACGCTTTGTTCCTGGTCAGCGTTTTCGACGGCCCGGAAGAGGACCGGTTCGGCGACTTTACCCTTGTTTCGGTAAGGGTGAACAACGACGACCAAACGCCGCCCTTCGCGCAGCTTTACGACCTTAACCCTGCTGCGGCTGGGGGCAACTTTGAGGCGACCGTGAACCCCGCGAACGTTACATCCACGGATGCGGCGGCATGGACGGCGCTGACTTCGCTGGTTTCGCCGACGGCCATTGGCGACAACCGCATCAGAGCCGGCCTGTGGCGTGACACCGATAGTGGCAACGTAACAAGACCCGGCCACATCGAGCCGCGTGGGATACCGACCATGGAGACAAACCAGCACAGCCTTACCCCGGCGCAGATGGGCCAGGTTGCTGGCGATCCTGAACGGGTCAACTCCGACGCCTTCTTTGAAGTGGACACCGTTTCCGGCAGGGTAATCCTGCGCGGCTATGCCGAGGACGACCAGCGCATAGGCGCGGTTCTTCTTGAGTTCAGGGCCGCCGGCACCGCCGCCGCTCCTGGTGCTCTACAAGGCCCCAGGATTCCAATACTGGTAACCGCCGCGAATGCGGCTACGCCCACGACCACTGGCCTTTTGACTCCGGCATTCGGTAGGGACGTGTTCTTTACCGACACCGTGGATCTGTACCGCCACCGCGTGGAATGGGCCTTTGTCTGGGACACCGCAGTGCTTCCTGCCGACTTCGTGGTCGGCAATCTTGTGGTCCGCGCCATTGCGGTAAACGCCGCAACTGCGGCAGTTGACCTGGGCAATGCGACTGCCATGCCATCAGGCGCGGAAGGCACCTGGGCCAGCAGGCTTATCGCATCCGACACCCGGACGGCGACGGTTGAACGCGGCTTTACGCCTGCCGCCAACGGCAACCCTGCCGTTCTCGCCGCCACGGAGCGTCACGATCCGCGTATGCGCAACCACGGCTTCCCGGCTAACCTGTACATGTACAACTCCGTGCGCGTGAACATCCGGCCCTACGTAACCGGCTTTATACGGCAGCAGGTCTTTGGCACAAGCCGCACCACGCAGGGCTGGTACGCCTTCTTTAGAGGTACCGCGACCGGCCTGACGGGAACGGGAGCCGACGGAGGCACGGCGATGAACGAGCGCGTGGTGGTAACCGGCTTTAACCTTGGCGGCACCGGTACTACCGACACCAGCATTTTCATTACGGCTGGTGGCACTACTGCGGCCGGCGCTGTTACCACCGCGCAGCAAGGCGCTTTCGGCTTGACCTCATCCCCGGCAGACCGCTACCGGCACTTTGTGATACCGGGTGCGGCGAGAACCGGCGACGGGCTTGTACGGTTGCGGGTAACGCGGGGTACAAACTTCTACGCGGTAAACATAGGTGCCCCGAATCCGGCTCCGCCGGCTTTGCCGGTCAGCGAAAGGCCCGCCAACGCGGCTTGGAGCTCGCGGATAGTCGATGGGGTTGGCGGCGTTATGAACGCCAACTGGTGGGTCCAGCCGTGGAACGTCGAGCGGTCCTCTGCGGCGGAAGGCTCCGAGCTGTGGGACAACGTTACCAGGGCGCACATCTGGCAGTCCAACAACCTGATGACTGGCACAAACCGGGGCGCGTTCCCCGCTTCCAGGACCGGCTGGCAGGTCTACGGTACCTCCATGTCGATTAACCCGCTTACCGGCGTGCTTCACGCAAGCCACAACGAGGGCGGCGGTTCCGGATTGTCGGGGCCGGGCGGAGCGCTCAGTACCGACAATTTCTCCGGAATGTTCAGGAGTACCAACGATGCGGGCGGCACCACTCTTATAGGCGGCTGGCTTGACCCGGTCATACATTCCGATATTTTCGTCAACGTTGGGGGTACTGGAGGCGGCTCTGCCGGGGAAGTTAATCCCTGGGTCGTGTCCAGCTTTATAGGCAGGGCCGGAACCTTGCAAACATGGCGAGATCTTGGCGGTTTGTGGCTACGCGGCCCTGACGGTGGAGCGATGAGCTGGACTGCCGGCGGCGGTGCCCCGAACAACGCCAATACCGTTACCGCCGGTACCGGCGGTTTCTACAATGTCATAAGCACCTGGTACAACGCCTCGAACCAGGTTACCCATGGTTGGGCTTCGGGCGCAGCCTCAGATTCCGGGGCAACCGACCAATTCTGGCATCCGCGTGTTGTAACGCACCGCACGGCTACTACTGGCGGAATCGAGCATATCCATGTGGCGTACTTCGACAGCCTGACCGGTTCCATCCAGTATCGGTACAACAGGCGAGGATCTCCGGGCGGTAATGCGCTTGGAGTATTTGCCGGTACTCCCGGTGGTGCACCGGTAGGTGCAGGAACAGCCGAGAATAATTTTTCCGCTCCCGCAGATTCCCCTACCGTTCTTAGCGCAAACGCCGTAAGGCGGCTCTGGACAAATCTGGACGGGGGCTGGGACAACGATGACCGCGTAGGGGTCGCTGCCGGCACTACTGCCACGGGAACTGCGTGGATTACCGCTCTGACGCAGGATACGCGGATTGTTAATGCTCCGACGACAGCAGGCTGGCCTGCCAATAGCGGCGCAACAATTAGACACGCAACGCGCTCTAACAACGCCGGCAGGTTCAACGACATAGACGTTACCAGCGGCGGCTTCCCGGTCATCGTCTACTTCTGCGAGACCAACAACAGGCTCAGAATGGCGATAAGCAACTACGTCATGCCGATTCACGCGGGCCACTGGCACATAGTCGAGCAGGTAATCCCAAACACCCACGATGGCGAGGACTTCAGCGCTTTGGCAATCGGCACCGGCCACTACGTGAGCATGAGGATTGACAGGGTTGGCGGCATCAACAGGGCGCACATTGCGGCCCACAACCCGAACACCGGCAGCCTTGTGTACATAAGCGGAAGGATCGTTCCCCCGGCTGCCACTACCAACACGGCTTGGGGGGCGACGGGCTCCGGCGCGCGCAATGGCGCGTGGGTGTTCGACGAGGCGGTCGTCGTGGACAGCGTTGGCACTGTCGGGCGGCGCGCCCGCATATCGCTGGACGCGGCTGGGAATCCCTGGATTGCCTACCTTGACACCATGGGACTCAACACCCACGGCGGTCTCCGGGTGGCGTTCCGCGATACGAGCCTGGTAGGGACCCGGGTTAAAGAGGACATGTTCGGCAGGGATATTTCCGGCTGGGAGACTATGCGCGTTCCGGTTCGGTACCGCGTAATCGACAGACAGAACTTCGAGCTGGCTTCGCAGCTAGGCATGGAGAACTTCCCAACCAGAAGGACGGCCGCTGGCGGTACCGGTCAGTTGGGCGTTGGTGGGGCCACGCAGGTCTGGCGCGGAGCGGTGGGCTTCCTGTCGGACGATCTGTTCCGCATAGCGTACTGGATACACTAGGGGGCGGGGAATGAGGAATTTTGCCATGAACATAATATCCGCTGGACTTTTCCGGGGCAGATTGCCCGTAATCGCCAGGACGCTTGCCGTCGCGTTGGCTGGGATCCTGGTTCTTGCGCTCGTCGCCTGCGAACAGCCTTTCAGGGCCGGCCTGGGCCAAATCGTTGACACGCAACGCCCCGGCGTGGCTCTTGTAACTCCGGGCGGCGGCTCCTTTATCCGTTCCAGGGCGATGTTTGCCGGCGAAGGCTGGGACGACCTTAGCGTCGAGACCGTGCAGTTCATGATAACCCAGCATCCGGGATGGGCGATTGACTATCTTTCGGAGGCGGAAAAGGCGGAGCGGCTTGCCTGGAGGGACGTTGAGCATCTCGGCTCTCCAAGCAGAAGCGGCGGTAGGATTACCCGGAACTGGACCCATACGATAAACACCTACGAGTTCCTCGACGGCGAGCTTCGCATACGGCTTAGGGTCAGCGACGGCGTTAACAGGGACGGTTCCCAGTGGGAGGAGACGGACCACATAGTCTTCTTCATAAGGAACGTCCCCCCGGCAATCATAATGGGTCTTCCCGTAATGGAGGATGTGACCGAGGGGTACTACGTAGGCCGGCTTGGGGGACGGCACCTTAACTTCAACTTTACCGAGGACGGTCTTATAAGGCTTCTGCGCAGGGTTGACGGCAACGCCGGTATGATAACGGGGATGATCCGCGACGAAAGGGGCGTAAACCTGCTTACCAACGAGGAAGCTGGTCGCTTCCCCCCGGGGTTCCGAATGTGGGAGGTGGTGGATCCAAGGGACATCGGAAGGCACGAGGAACTTCCGGGCATACCCAGGGTCCCGTCCAACCTGGGGGATCTGGAAAGGGTAATGCAGGCACCGCAGTATGGCGGCCTGCCCTGGCGTGAATTCGGGCAGGACGGGGGCATGCTTGTGCCCATAAGCGAAACGTCCATGCAGTTCTTCTACAGTTTCCCCCTGGAGGCGCAGGGTCGTTACTTCGCCTTCCAGGTTCGGGCGCAGGGCGAGCCGATAGACGGCCTGTCCCGAAGCTTCCTGTTCCCAAGCGACGAATGGAGCAGCTTCGACGGCCTTGACCCGGAGGAGCAGGTCGAAAACAGCTTCGTGGCCTTCCTTATCGTTGCCCCGCAGTCTCCGCCGACTCTGGATCTTCTGGCCTTCCAGGACATTTTCGGGCAGGATGCCTGGAACCCGGATCCCAACGTTTGGGAATACCGGGATATCCCTGGCCTTAACAACGACGTGCCGCACGAACTTATCACCGACCTGGCCTTTAACGCCAAGGACGGCGCGTTTACCCTGCGCGTAAGGGCGCGCCACGAGGACGGAATCAGCGACGCGGTGGCCCTATGGGAAAGCGGCGGCAGGCGCGGTCGCTTTATATGGGATCCCGCATACGGGAACCCCAGGGACGGCTGGAACCAGGGCGACAACGTCCCCTCCGTCCGTCCGTTCAGCGAGTGGGGCCGCAGGGATCCGAACCTGTCCACCCCGTTCATTCCCAGCGTCCGCAACTTCGTCTTTACCTACGGGGGGAACGTACCCCACAGGGTTCCGGACAACGCCTATTTCAACCACCTTGTAAGGGGCGGCTACCGAATACAGGAATTCGGCGGCACCCTGGAAGAATGGAACAGCCTTTATGCCAACATCGGCGATCCGGTGGGCTGGTTCGTGTTCCGCGACAGTCCGCTGTGGCAGGACGACCCCTGGGCCGAAAACGGGACCGAAGGGGTCTTTACGATTAGGATATACGCGAGGACCGAACAGGGAACGGCAAACTCCGTGCCTCTGATGACGTCCCTTACGATAGACAGGGAACCTCCGGTTCTGGAGCTTACCCAGCTAGAGGGCGGCTCCGGCGAGGCCTTCCGCCACACCCTGCCAAACGGCGCGACCGTGGTCGTTCCGGGCGGTCGTGCCGCCCACATCGTCAACGGCGTTATAAGGCCCAGGATTTTCGCCTCCGACGCGCGCGCCTCCGATTCGGGACACCGCGTCTCCGGTGGGTACTTCGAAAGACCCGGAAGGCCCGGCATCGGGGCCGAGGAAATCATGTTCCTGCTGGTTCGCGATTCGTACAGGGCCGCCATGGAAGGGCTTCCGCGCGGCTTCTGGCCCCTTCCCAGGGCCGCCGGCCCTGGCAGCGTTCCCGTTTTTCCCGGGAACGTAAACGTAACCGTGTCGAGGCATGGCCCGGTCATCGACGGTATCGCGTACATACAGACATCTCGCAGTCACCAGGACAACCGCTACGAGCCACTGCCTGACGGCCTGTACTGGCTGTACGTCTTCGCCCAGGACAGGGCGTTCAACGTGGGCCGCGAATCCTTCCCGATTATCGTGGACGCGGAATCCGACGTTCCCTTGTTCGATTTTTCCATCGGGCTGATAAACCGCGACGAAACCCCCGTTACGGATCCCAACCTTTCGGCGGATGGAACGCCTGCCGGCTTCTACTATGGCGGCACGGTTCGCAACATGCTGCGCCCCACCACCGACATAAGGTTCAGGGTCAGGGACGACGACAGCCTTAACCTCGGCATAGCCGGCGATTCGAGTGCCGCCGGGCGGACGAGGATGACGATATCCTTCGAGGGTTCCTTCCAGGACGACGGCGTAATCCGGCCCCTTTCGGAAAGGGATCCCCGGTACCTCATAGAGTTTGGCGACGCGGACGTAAAGCGAGTCTTTAGGCCCAGGGAAACCGTGGGCAGTCCGGCCCTTCGGGAAAGGGAGGGCACGATCCTGCAGTCCCCGAGCCTTGCGGAGCCGGCAATGCCCTCGCTGCTGGGGCTTCTTAGGGCCAACCCGATGTATCAACGGTTGCATGATCCTAATCCCCAGGGAGGCCAAAGGGACGAGGCTCGCGGCCTTGCCCATTTGAACACCCTGAATACCCTGCCGGATGGCATGTACCGCATTGTCATAACGATCTGGGATGATCCGGACTTCAAGCTTACGATGCCTGGTGCCACCTACGACCGCGCCGAGGCGAGTTACAATACCGTGGAGTTCTGGGTCGCCGTTGACAGCGTGCCGCCCCAGGTGGATCTTGTCGGATTCTTTCCGGTAAACGAGGAATACATCCCCTATTACGGCAGAATCAACATGGGCTCGCCGATGGTTACCCCCCGTCCGCCGGTTCTTTGGGACGACAACGGCCCGATCCGCATTACGGGCTTTCGCGTCCGCGCCTCCGAAATAATCTGGACCCAGGGCCAGCTCCCCGGGCGCACGGAGATCGATGTTCCCGTCTCCCAGGACTGGCTTATCTGCACCGGCAATCCGGACATATGGGAGTACATCCTTGACATTCCCGTTAACATAGCCGAACTTTTCCCCACCCTGGAGTCCGGCGTCTTCGATTTCTACCTGGCCCTGGCGGATCGCTTTGGCAACAGGACCGACATTGTCCGCAGGCACCTTCTGGATCGCACCCAGCCGACGGTAACCCTGACAAGGCCCGTGGAGACCTTTACAAGGACCTCCGTGGCCGGAACCTACGAAAGGGGCTTTCTGCGCTTGGATGGCGAGGGCGATAGCGCGGTAAGGGTCTATGGTCCGATAGACGTCTCCCGCGATAACGCCGGGCGGCTTGCGAACGATGTCATCAGCTTTACGGCCCACGCCCACGACAACTTTATAGTAAACGGGATACGTTGGTGGCTGCTTCCCGTCGGTGTCGGCGCGTATACCATCGACGAGGGTACCGATTACACGGGCAGGGGACTTAACGCCACCGGAAGGGTCGCGGATTTCCACTCCTTCCCGGCCATGTCCGAGGATCCCCAGAGGGCCATTTTCGGCAGGGGTGCCTTCGGGCAGATCTCCCCCCCGGGGGGCGAGGTCCTAATCGACACGTCCCTGCTGCCGGACGGCGAATACCATCTGCACATTATCGCCATGGATGACCAGAACAACCAGTCGCACTTCGGGCATTGGGTTACGCGAATCGGGCAGCCGATCTTTCTTTTGCAGGAAGAGGACAAGCCCTATTTCCCTGCCGACGGGATTAGACCTGCCGGTGGCGATGTACGGGGCGAGCATGGCCTTTTCGTGACCGGAATTGTAATGGACGACGACGGCTTCGGCGTAACGGTCAACCCCGAACCCTCTTCCATACGGATATGGGTTTCCCGCAGTCCGCTTCCCGGCGGACTTGCCCCGTTCCCCGTAGGTCCTGAAAACACCGTCAGGCTCAATTCCGCCCCGGGTTGGCGAGGCGTGGACGTGCCGGTGACCGGAAGCCACCTTACCCTGAGCGGCAGGGACGTTATCCTTAACATCGACCTTCTCGAACTGTTCGGACGCGACATTCTTTACGTCGGCGGCGAAAGGTTCGATGGCACCATATACTACGTGATCCGCGCACAGGATGCCTGGCAGAGCAAGCTGGGCGGAACCGACAGGGCGGCCCGTTACAGGGCTTTCTCCTTTACGCTGGACTCCATGCCGCCGGACATAGTTCTGACGCACCCGGATCCGGAGGGGGATGTGCACGACAGGATTTTCTACGAGGACTTCCCACTCATCGGCTACATTTCGGACGTACATCTGTCCACGATGGTGCATCAGGGCGTTTCCTACGTTCCATACATTTGGTGGACGCTGAACGGCGAGTCCCCACTTGCCAGGTTTCCCCTGCCGACTTACATTCCGCCCAGGGCACCTGGCGAGCTTGTGAACCAGGTCGCCGAAATAAACGTGATGATGAGCGATCTTCTTCGTGGCAGTTACAACCCCCCTGCCTGGGTGTCGCGTTTTGCCAGCATCCTCGACGACGACCGCTATGACGGCGAATACGCCCTTGACCTTACCGTTATTGACAGGCTTGGTCTCGCCTCGGTTATTACGCTGAATTTCACGATAGACCGCCGTCCGCCGGAGGTTAGCGCGGACTTCCCCGTAGGCACCCCGGCCATGTCCCAGGCCGACTTTGACCGGTGGCACAGGGTACCAACGGACCACGATGACAGGCGAACATGGGCCGCCGCCCGGACGCTTCCGGTCATCTTGCTGCACGACGAGACCGTGCCGACCCTTACCGGCGGCATTCTCGACGCGTTCTCGGACATACCTCTTCGGCCCGGCAGTTCGCCGTCGGTGCCCGATATCGACTTCCGGCTTAACAACACGCCCGTGCCGCCCAACGCCGTTGTCTGGATGGGCGAGGGCAGGAACTGGAGATGGGAGATTCCCCTTGCCCCCATCGCCGGCGGCAGACTGCCCGACGGCGCGCACACGCTTAGTATAGACAGGGTTAGGGATCGCGCTGGCAACCCCAACCCCATAGGTTTTACCGAACATTTCGCCTTTAGGCTCGATTCCCAGAGGCCCGACCTTGCGCTGGACACGCAGCCGGTGCATACGCGAGTGCTTGGGCCGCCGGACAGGTTCGGCGAAACCGTCCTTACCATCGGCGGCGTCGCAAGGGATCCCAACCTAAGGAACATAAGGCTTGGGATTGTCGGCCCCGGCGGTCGCGTTTTCTATGTCGCGGCAACCGGCCCGGCCCCCGACGGATGGGGGCAGATTACCGCAAACTGGGTGTGGGAGACTGAACGCCCCATAGGGCTTGATCCCGAAGTGCCATGGCACGGGCCTACCTGGGCCTTGAACTGGACTTTCGGCCTTAGCCGAACCGGTTACGCGAGACTGGCCAGTGGCCAGACCTACACCATAGAAGCCGTCGCCAATGACTGGCGGCCCGGCAGCAGCGAGTCGGATCGGGAAACCTGGACCTTTACGAAGGATGTCGCCAGGCCGGAAATCTTTTTCTCCGGCAACGAAGCCCATTCCAACGCCCCCCCGACAGGGCCAACCAACCCCGTCTTTGAGCTGGGGATGGATGCGTTGCGGTTTAGCGGCGAGACCCAGGTGATACACGGCACGGTTAGGGATACGCACAGCGATATCGTTTCCGTGCAAAGCAGGATACAGCGCAGGAATTGGCATGTACTGGACGACCGCGCCGGCGATGCGTGGGAACCAATGTTTACCGCGCCAGGCGACATAGCTGGCTGGCGGGAGATACAGGTACCGCCGGATCAAGGTGTCCCAGGTAATAACGGCGGCATCCTTACCGGCGGCCTCCGCGACCGCATCTGGCGTACGCCCGGCCTGGGCGAGGGCGGCCTTTACCTTACCGACGGTCTGTACCGCATACAGATACGCGCCATGGATTCATCGTGGTTCCCGGGTAGCACGGACGATTTCGGGCCAAATTCCATGGGCAACCCCGTCGAGTCGGACTGGCAGTATTTCTTCTTCGACCGTGCAGCCCCGAGTCTGCCCGAGCCATTGTGGCCGACCAGAAACGTGCTTGGGCCACCGGACAGGTTCCCCAACCCTGACAGCGTTTTTTACATTGGCGTCAACACCGTTAGGGATTCCAACCTAAGGGGCGTAAGGCTAAGGATTAGCCGTATTGCCCACCCGGACGACCCCTACATCTATGCGATGCAGCCGCGTCAGGTGTTCATTGTCAGGGATCTGAACCACAATCTGGCCGGGGAAACGGGCATCGTCGCCGGCGACTGGACCTGGGATAACGGGGTATGGAACCTGGCATGGACTTTCGACCTTACCAGAGATATGTACAGTGGGCTTACCCCGGGGGGAACCTTCGAGGTTGAAATCGTCGCCCTGGACTGGAGGGAGTATGGCGAGTCGGAGCGCAGAACCTGGACCTTTACGAAGGATACCGAAAGGCCGGTCATTGAGTTCTCCAACGCAAACGAGTATACGGTTTCAAGCATCCACACCAACGTGGTGTTCGTCGGCGACTCCCAGAGTATAATCGGCACGGTCGCGGACGTTCACAGCGACATCGTTTCCGTGCAGGGCAGGATAGAACGCTTTGTCTGGGATGCGGTAGGCGGCGTCGGCATTTGGGAACCCCTTGCCGCGACTAACGACTGGGGGAATTGGCATGAATTCGGACCGACCGGCGGCGGCACCCTTACCGGCGGCCCCAGGAATCGCATCTGGCGCACGCCCGTCCTTGGCGAGGACGGCCTTGACCTTGACGACGGCCTGTTCCGCATACAGATACGCGCCAGGGATTCGTCGTACTTTACCGGCGGCACGACCGATTTCGGGCCAAATTCCATGGGCAACCCCACCTATGCGGATTCAAACTGGCTTTATTTCTTCTTCGACCGCGCCGCGCCCACGCTTGAATCGATGGCCTGGCCTCCGCACAACGTGCTTGGCGCGTCTTCCGAATTCCCCCCCGGTGACCCCGTATTTACCATTGGCGGCACTGCCAGGGACTACAACCTAAGGGGCGTAAGGGTAAGGATTAGGGAGATTGACGATGGCAGGACCGTGCACGAAGCGATCATGGTCAGGGACCTGGGCCACCTTAGGGATGATGAACCTACAGGTAATGCCATTATGGTCGCCGCCGGCTGGGGACGGGTCGGGGCGAAATGGTACCTGAACTGGACTTATGGTCTTAGTCGGGACGTTTACGGTACTTTTGCACCGGGGCAGGTCTTCGAGGTGGAAGTCGTCGCCATGGACTGGAGGGATCGCGGCGAGTCGATACGGGAAACCTGGAGGTTCACGAAAGACACCACTTCGCCGATTGTTCGTTTCCTAAACGATGCCACGGATTCCCCTCCGCCGCAGCGGACAGGGGACTTTGCCACCGCCGAACTTCGATTCACCGATGTCCAGACGATACACGGCACGGTTACGGACGCGCACAGCGACATTTACCGCATGGAAAGCAGGATACAGCGCAGGAACCAGGACGTACCTTACGACCCCGACCCCAATTCCGCTACGTGGTACGACGTGTTTACCAGGACGGGCATGACTGGTATGCCCGCTGATAGAGACGGCTGGCGGGAAATACGGCTGGACGGTGGCTTCGATGGCGGTACCCGCATAGGCAGTCCCGGCAGCCAGACCTGGCGCACTCCGTTGCTTGGCATTGGCGGCCTTAACCTTTCCGACGGCCTGTACCGAATACAGGTACGCGCCTGGGACTCATCGTGGGTCGGCGAAATGTATGACGGCTATCCCGTAATCCATGGCAACCCAAGCGACTACGACGAGTTGGGCTGGCTGTACTTCTTCTTCGACCGCAACGTGCCGACGAGGACGCTGGGTGACCACCCGGCGCACAACGTGATTGGGTCTATGGTACCGAACCGGTTTGACCCAGGCGCCCTTGAAGTTGTAGGCACGGCCAGCGATGCGAACCTAAGGGCCGTAAGGCTTACGCATAGAAGGCCCGGCTCTGCCGATCCTGATGTGGTGTTCTTTGTGAGGGAGCCGGCACACCTTCGGGAAAGAACGCCAATTGCTGGGGTTGACCGAGTAGGCGACACAGGCTGGCGCTGGGTAACGGATCCCGTGCCAACATGGGTAATGGACTGGTCCTTTGACTTTGGAACCGTGGACACTCTACAGGAAGGAGACCACGTAATAGAGGTCGTAGCGCTGGACTGGCGACTTGGAACACCCGGCGTGTCGGCCCCCGTAACCTGGTCCTTTACGAAGGATACCTCTGCCCCGGTCATTGGATTTTCTGATACCCTCCCCACCGGTGCCGGCAACGTTTTGGTGTTCTCTGGAGATACCCAGGCTATATACGGCACCGTTACGGACGCTTTCAGCAACATTTACCGCGTGGAAAGCAGGATAGAACGCAGGAACCAGGGAGTACCCGAGGATGCCCCCGGTGCGTGGAGCCCATGGTTTACCGCTCTGGGCGACACAGACGGCTGGCGTGAGATGGGGCCTGGCGGCAACGGCGGCACCCTTGCCGGCGACCTACGTAATCGCACATGGCGTACGCCTCAACTTGGCGTTAGCGTGGCAGACGGCGGCCTGGGCCTTCCCGACGGCCTTTTCCGCATACGGGTACGCGCGATGGATTCCTCGTGGGTTGGCGCAATGGATGGCGGCGATCCCATCATCTATGGCAACCAAACCTACTCCGACTGGCGGATTTTCCACTTCGACCGTAGTCCACCGACACTTACTACGCTTACCTGGCCTGACCGCGACGTGTTTGGCCCTCCGGCTAGGTTTGAAACCAATGCCCCCGTCCTTACCGTTAGAGGTACGGCCCGTGACGAAAACCTAAGGGGCGTAAGGCTAAGGATTAGGGGAGTTGGCAATACTGAGCCGTCGCGTGAGGTGATCATGGTCAGGGACAGAGACAGGGACCTTCGTGTGGGCGAACTTCTGGCTAATGCCATTGATGTCGATGCCGGCTACTGGAGATGGGAAGAACCGGCATGGTACTTGGACTGGACTTTCGATCTTACCCGGGCTGATTACGAAGCTCTTGGCGGCTCGGGGACCTTTGACATAGAAGTCGTCGCGCTGGACTGGCGTGACGGTCCGCTCGGCGAGTCGGAGCGCAGAACCTGGAGGTTCACGAGGGATGACTACAGCCCGGAAATCTTCTTCTTTGACGATGCCTCGTTGCCGGTACGCCCCGACCGGAATCCCGGCATCGACATTGCCGATGTTGAGGCTCTGTTCTACGGCGACTCCCAGACGATACACGGTACGGTTAGGGATTCGCATAGCGACATCATTTCCGTGCAGAGCAGGATACAGCGCAGGAACCAAAGTGTGGACGGCACCGCAGACGATGCGTGGATCAACGTGTTTGCCGAGCCTGGCGGCTGGCGGCAAATACGGGAAGACGGTGGCGGCAACGGCGGCACCCTTACCGGCAGCCCACGGAACCGCAACTGGCGCACGCCTCGGCTTGGCGTTAGTGTGGCAGACGGCGGCCTAGGCCTTACCGACGGCCTGTACCGCATACAGATACGCGCGATGGATTCCTCGTGGTTCCCTGGCGGCACGGACGATTTCGGCCATGACAATACCATGGGCAACCCCACCGATGCGGAATCAAACTGGCTGTACTTCTTCTTCGACCGCGCCGCGCCGGAGCTGACGCTGGATACCACCCTTATCGAGCACAACATACTTGGGCCTGTGTATGGGATTACCGAAGACCTTACCGTACGCGGCACGGCCAGGGATCCCAACCTAAGGGGCGTGGAGATTACGTTTAGCTCGAATAACGTTACCCACCACACGGTGTCCATCGTCAGGCATGGGGGGCACCGTTGGGGAACACCCACCATGGCCGATCTTGTCGGCTACGACAACTGGCATTGGGACGGCAATACATGGGAATTGGATTGGGAATTCAACCTCGGCGAGGTTATATCGCACCTGTACAGCATAGATGGAACCCCCATACAGGGCAACTTTGAGGTAAGTGTAGTCGCGCTCGACTGGCGATACGTGGGCGCTTATCCCAGCGTTTATCCCAGAAGATCGGCCCCCGAAACATGGCGCTTCACTAGGGATATCTTACCGCCGGACATTTTCTTCGGCACCGACACCATGCCTTCCAATGCCCCCATCACTGGTCCCACTAACGAAAACCTGCTGCCTTGGGACCTGAACAATCCCCTGCCGGCCAATATCAGGGTAGTCAGGGGTAACACCGAGATGATACAGGGCAGGGTCAGTGATCAGCATAGCGACATCCGTCACATGCAGAGCAGGATACAGCGCATAAACTGGAACGGGGACGCACAAGTCTCTGAAACTGGCAATAGGTGGTGGGACAATTTTGGCGATGCTCCAGGCGGCTGGCGCGACATACCGCCACACGTTGTCGGTCCTGGCGGCACCAGATCTCCCGATCCCGTATTGAACTACACCTGGAGCTGGAACACGCCCCATCTTGGCGTTAGCGTGGCAGACGGCGGCCTAGGCCTTCCCGACGGCCTTTTCCGCATACAGATACGCGCGATGGATTCCTCGTGGTTCCCTGAAAGCACGTACGATTTCGGGCCAAATTCCATGGGCAATCCCAGACATTCGGAGTGGCTGTACTTCTACGTTGACCGCGCCCCCCTGGGGATTACGCTGGAAGACCACCCCGCGCACGACGTTATTGGATATCTGTCTTTGGTACCGAATCAGTTTGCTCCAGACGCTCTTGAAATCGGAGGCAGGGCCAGTGGTGCAAATCTAAGGGGCGTAAGGCTCACGCATAGTAGGCTCGGTGCTGACGATACTCGTGTGGTGTACTTCGTGAGGGAACCAGAACACCTTCGGGAAAGAACACCAATTGCTGGGGTTGACCGAGTAGGCGGCACAGGCTGGACGTGGGCCAATGATAGATGGACCTTTGACTGGTCCTTCGACCTTGGAACCGCAGGTGCTCTTGCACAGGGAGACCACAGGATAGAGGTTGTCGCGCTGAACTGGATTGGCGACGACTACGGATCGGACCCCGAAACCTGGACGTTCACTAAGGATACCAGTTCCCCGGATATTGGATTCGCGGCTTTCCCCGAGGGCAACGTGTTCGTCGGCGAAACCCAAACCATACACGGCACTGTTACGGACGATTTCAGCGACATTTACCGTGTGGAAAGCAGGATAGAACGCAGGGTATGGGAAGAGTACAACGATACGTGGGTCTACCGTTGGATCGGCGTGTTTGACGAGTTCGACAACTCTGGCGGTCTTATAGGAGAGGAAGTCTGGCGTGAGATGGGCGGTGCTAACAACGAAGGCGGCACCCTTACCGGCACGCTGCGGAACCGCACATGGCGCACGCCTGCCCTTGGCTTGGGCGGCCTGGACCTTCCCGACGGCCTGTACCGCATACGGATACGCGCAATGGATTCCTCGTGGGTCGGCGAAATGTATGGCGGCGATCCCGTCATCTATGGCAACCTAACCTACTCCGACTGGCGGATTTTCCACTTCGACCGCAGGCCACCGACACTTGCCACGCCTACCTGGCCCACTCGCGACGTGTTTGGCCCTCCGGCTGGGTTTGGCACCGCTGCCGATACCGTCCTTACCGTTAGCGGTACGGCCCGCGATGAAAACCTAAGGGGTGTAAGGCTAAGGATTAGCGAGATTGGCAACCTTGTGCCGTCGCATGAGGTAATCATGGTCAGGGACAGGGACAACGACCTTCGTGGCGACGAACTTCTGGATAATGCCATTAATGTCGTTGCCGGCTGGGATTGGGTTCGGATAAATCCCAACGACCCCACCTACGGCTATACATGGGAATTGGACTGGACTTTCGATCTTACCCGGGCTGTTTACGAAGCCCTTGGCGACCCTGGAACCTTCGAGATAGAAGTCGTGGCTCTGGACTGGCGAGCCGGGACGCACGGCATGTCGGTCCCCGCGACCTGGAGATTCACGAAGGACACAATTTCGCCGAATATTCATTTCTTTACCGACCCCGTTGATTCGAACGCTCCGCCTACTGGCCCCACGAACGACAACTTTGTGATGGGGACGACTACGGCCACCCCGTTCAGCAGCCCGACCAGCACGATACACGGCTCGGTTTTCGATGCGCACAGCGACGTTTCGTCGGTGGAATTCAGGGTTCAGAAGTGGGACTGGGATAACCCCGCGAACCGCTGGCAACCCGTCGGCTCTGACCCTTGGCGGTCGATAACCGAACTAGTCGGCAGCCCGAGAAACCGCATTTGGCGTACGCCTCAGCTTGGCGTTTCCGTGGCAGACGGCGGTCTGGGTCTTACCGACGGCCTGTACCGAATACAGATACGCGCAAGGGATTCCTCGTGGGTGGTCGAAGGACAGTATTCCGGGAACCCCGTATACTCGAATTGGCTCTACTTCCGCTTCGACATTACCCCCCCGGCCCTTGACTTTGATCCGCTGCCGCCGCAGGCAATGTCCTCGCGTTTCGGAACGGTTGGGGTTAGCGGTTCCGGTACGGATGCGGATCCGTATGTGACGCATTACGTTGCTTCTGGCAGCCTTGGCTTCAGGGTTAGGGCAAGCGACGGTAACAGGCTTGCCAGCGTGGAAGTAAGAATTTACGACACTGCCGTGCCGCCTGTACCGGTGGCTAACAGAATGTGGACACCAGGCCATGCGACCAATCCTCTTGGCACTGGCGACTATGTGCATGAGGTTCATGAAATCTTTGAGATTCCTGGGATTACCGGGGACGGCATGCGCACCGTGGTTGTAACCGCAGTTGACCTTGCCGGCAATAGCAGCACGATAAGAAGGGGCTTTGGCCTTGACAACACCTCGCCTGGCGGCTCGTTCGCGTCGCCGGATGTTGGCGAGATCTTGGGCAGCGATCCGTTAGTGACGATAAGCGGCGAACCTTCAGACTCCGGCGCGGCGGCAAGCGGCGCTTACAGGATGTGGTTCCGCTTTGGTATGCTTGGCGACGCTTTCCCCTCGGCCGATTCGCTGGCGTCTCGCTATGCGCTCGATTTGCCCTTGGGTACGGTAACTGCCGGTGCTGCCGCGAACGACACCGCCCACAATAACCAGCGCTTTGGTGCGGACAGTTGGTTCGAGATGAATTACGCTGCGGTAGCGCAGGGTGGCACGCCCGGACCCTTCCAGGCGGCAATACAGACAGCCCTACCTGGCAGTACCGTGCGCGTTACGAGGGGCATGGTGCATAGTTGGGAGATTCAAGCCACCGCGGTCGATCTCCTGGCCTTTGCGAGCCAAACCTACTGGCGTGGCGTGGCACAACTGTCTTATGAGACGGAAGATGGATTCCTTGATATGCCGGTATGGTTCCGCGTAGTGGATGCCGCCGGAAACGCCGGCTACTTCGGTCGCGTAATCCGGATCAACCAGGAGGCGGACAGGCCGGTAAACAGGATTGAAACCCCGTCCGACAGAATAGGTTCACGGGACTCTCCCAGGGGCGGAGCGGTTTCCTTTGACGGATCCGCGGAGATAGGCCTTCCCTCGGTGCATGTGGGTCATGTCCTGTACCGCGTGTGGGTGGGCCACCCACTTCCAGCCGGGACACCGTCTGCCGCCCCAGAGGGCCAGATTAACTGGGAAGGCACCGAACCTGGTACGTGGTACCGTATGCGCGTGGTTACGCAGGCAGACCTTTTGGGTATGCCGACGGCGGAATTGTCACCGGCTGTTCAGGCCCTGCTTACATACCACGATCTTTGGGAGGTGGGCCAGAACCACTGGTTCCCGGCTATTTTGGATCAGCCGGGGACCAACATGTCCCCCTGGAACTTCCGCCTTAACACCGACCGCGAAATCACCGATCTGATGAACACGGTTGGCACGAGACCCGGAATGGGCTTTGTCAGCAGTACCGGCTTACCGGCTCCACCGGATGCGGAAAACGACATGCTCTTTGTGATGGTGGAAACAGTCGCCATCAACAACCAATCCGTGCCGAAAATGAGCATCGGCGGCCTAGGCGACGGCGGTACGCTTTACGAGCCGGTGCCAAACAGAAGAATGTTCTACCTTAGGGACACCGCCCCGACGATTTCCGCCTTTGTAAGAAGCGAAGGCAGCGAAGGCACCGGTGCGACAAACCCACACCGTGGCAGGTTCACCATAACGGCGTACCTTGACGCGATGGCCGGCATGAGCATAACCGAGGTTAGGATAGTGCGACCCGACGAGGGCTTTGGCCTGAACGAGACCGTCAGCTTTGCCGCCGGTGGTTCCGGCGTGAACGGCCTTGTCTTTACCTGGGATGAGGAACCGCGAACTGCCCGTATTGTGTACACCTTGGACTCCACTCTAATAGGGACTGGTAGCCCCGATGTTGGCAGCGTCAGAGGCGGCGCATGGGCGAGGGGCGGCGGCACGTACCGCGTGGAAATTCGCGTAAGCGACAGCACCACGCCCGACCCGTCCATAACCACGATTACGCTGCCAATCGTAATCGACAACTTTGCGCCGGTGGCAGACACATCCATGCTTACGCCCCCCTCGCGGGCCGGCCTCTGGGAATCCTTCCAGGGCAGGGCCCTTGACGGATCTCTGGTCGCGGCAATTGATGGCGGCACAACCATTGGCACCGCTCATGCCGGTGCGAGAATCGACAGGGTTTACGCCTGGTTCGAAAGCGGAATAGGTACCGGCGCCGAGTTTATTTCCCACTCCATTCGGGGCGCGGCTGGTAGGCGGGCCCGCGATGCCGCTGGCACATCAACGTTCGACAACGCCTGGGAAGGCAGAAATGCCCAGATAGGCGGCCCTGCCACCGCCCCGACTGTCACCTTTGAAAATCAGGCGGCAGAGGGCTCGAACCAGGTGGATGGGACGCCGCGCAGCGTCCGCATTCCCACTGTCATCCCGCTTTTCGACGAGAGCGCGGCTGACGGTGAACCGGGCAGTAACGCATGGCCTGGCGACCCCTGGATAATGAGAATCTCCGGGGCTAGCGCGGGGCATCACTTGGGCACGGCCCGGGGGCATCTGTGGATGGACAGCGTGGGCGGCAGGGTCGTTCACTGGATGTTCAACGTGAACACCACCGTTTTGCCCGACGGTCCCCTCACGCTTAGGTACATCGTGGTGGACGCGGCGGGCAACGCCAGCCTCTACCAGCAGAGCGTCATCATACGGAACCACATCCCACAAATTAGGGAGGTAACGTTGCGCACCGAGGATGCCGGCGGCAATGTCGTCGATGGCTTGACCCTGGCGTCGCTTGGACTGGCTCCCCGACCGGAAGGCTACATCGACACCGGCTGGACCGTCAGGAACAGGGCTTTGGGCCTTACCGTGGACACCATCCAGGGCAACGCTCCCCTGAACTTCCGGCTCCAGCACGTTACCAGGGAAAGGATGGAGTTGGACGAAGCCGGTCTTACGACCTTGAGAACCCGTAGAACGGAGCAAGGCGCGAACTTTATTTACCTGTTCACCGTGTCCGAGCCAGGCCCCGCCGTCTTGGCCTTGTGGAACAATCTTGGATACACGGGCACCAGCAGCCCGAGCGAGGGGGCGCACTTTGTCGCGTCCGGCCTGGTCGATGCGGCGGCTATGCCCGGCACCTTTGTCTGGGTGTACACGCAGGGAGCCGCTCCCGTAAGCCATGGACCGGTGGGCTGGCGAACGCCTGACTTGACTGATTCCAGGGTCGGCGTAGGGACCCCGACCCTTACCTTCCCCCGAACTGGTGGTGTCGGCGATACCGGAGCCTTTGTTGATGTTCCGACTGGGATCGGCAGGATAACGCACGGCAGAAATCTCTTCCTGCTAAGGGCGTGGGACAGCGTGACGGCGGCCACCCCACCGACGGCTGGAGGGGACGTGGCCGGATGGGTGGCTAGCCCTGAGGGCATTGACATGATCGAAAACAACCAGCTTCACGTGGCGGCGGTTCTTGCCATGGACGTGTTCCTGTTTGACACCGAAGCCCCTGGGGCGGTGCTGCATGACCTTAACCCCTTCTTTGAAAGGGGGGTAACTGGCAACAACCTTACGCCGGCTGGTAGGAACGCGACCATAAGGAACGCGCTTGCCCCCGACCCGTATGACCAGGGCGTGGGCGGCAACTTCAACCGCGATCGCGGCGGCCTGTTCAACGCCGGCACCGTGGCGAACCCGGCAAGATCTGGCCACATCGAGCCTCGCGCCGGTTCGCCGCTGTTTAATGAGCCCAGACCCACGACCTGGGGTAACGATTCTGCCACGGCGGCAGGGCAGGGGTCGCTCGACAGGGATCTTGTCAGCGGCAGGATCATACTGCGCGGCCGGGCAACGGACAACGAGCGCGTCGAACGTATTGAACTGGCGATAACCCAGGACGTTGCCGCTCTTACTACCGCCCCGGCTACCGGTGCTTGGTTTACGATTCTGGAGTGGGACGCGGGCAGGATGACCCCAAGGGCTGGCAGCCCGACAACCAACCCCACCATGCGCCCGGTGGCTGGGCCTGTAACCGGCATGGGTTCAGGAAACCACGTCTTTGACGCTCGCGCCGAGGAAAGCCTGGACTGGCAGGGGGGCCACGAAGTCGAGTGGTCCTTTATGTGGGACACCGAAACCTTCCTGAGCGCCGGCCCAGCCGGCAACGTAAGGATAAGCGTAAGGGTTACGGACGCTGGGGGACTTTCCAACACGACCCACTCCCACGTAAACATAGTGCCGTACATTACCGGCTTCGAACGCCAGGCCCGGTACCAGACCATAAGATCCATGCAGGGCTGGTACAGCTTCTACCAGGGCGAGATCGGAATAGCCGCGCTGGGCTTTAACCTTGGCGGCGGCGCAATCGCGACGACGGGAGGCATAGGGCTTACCGGTGCGACAAGCGCGGCCAACACCAACCCCTTGGGAGGGAGACATAGGATTAACTTTGCCATCCCGACAGATGCCCAAAGCGGCAGGATCAACTTTACGATAGTGCCGGCAACATCAACGCCGACGGGAGCCGCCGGAATCGCCCCGGTGCCGATACGCAACCACGTATCCAACCACGAGCAGTTCTGGAACAGGGAGAACCTGTTCGGCGTGCGCTCCAACCTGTGGATCAACAGGCCCTACGCGCACATCTGGCGTTCCCACCATACTGATGCCGCGCCGGCCACCTTCATGGGGC
>Ga0209755_10000811_pt1 | contig 53966 bp, 49 predicted proteins | sample TergutCo191P1_FD_187301 | JGI IMG/M metagenome (GOLD analysis project Ga0209755, IMG submission 187301) | Cornitermes sp. P1 segment gut microbial communities from Petit-Saut dam, French Guiana - Co191P1 (SPAdes) (version 2) | ecosystem: Host-associated > Arthropoda: Insects > Digestive system...
GACGCCGAGACAGCGGAGGGCAAGCAGGAGTTCACGCTAAAGGCGGTGCGCGCAGAGCTCGACGGTATTTACGACAATATAGTGGAGATAGGCGAGGCGCACATCTTGCTGTCTACAGACAGCGCGGGCGCGTTTAAGGCGCTTGCGGACGCGTTTAATCCGGTGGTAGACCGCTACATCCGCCTGCTGAACTCGCGCAAGGGCCGCCGCGGCGGTGGTGCGTCTGATGAGGCCGGTGAGGTTGGTGAGGAAGAGGTTGCCGGCGAGGAGTCATAGCAGCGCTGCGCGCCTTGTTTGGCGATGCTGTGATTGAGCAGTTTGGTAAATCCCCGCAAAAAAATCACGCATGAGCGACAGCCCCCGGTCGCCCGCAGCGCAGAGGCAGAAAATATATCCCCGTAAGGTTCCAAATATATGTACCGGCGAAAGCCCCCAATCCCTGCGAAAACATGCCGCCGGATCCGGCCCCCCTCTCGCCGTCCCCGCGTGGGGCTATAGGGGGGCTTTCCGGCGGCCGTATCGGCCAATCAAAGCCCAAGCCCTCTGGGGATGGCAAGCACCGAGCTTACCGGCGACCCGTTTGTTATTGTTACTTCGTCTACCGGGTTCGCGTCGTTTACCTTGTAGGTTCTCATCCTTATTTCCCGGCTGCTGATAACGTCGAAGATTATGTACTCCGGCGAGCGCCTCTGCTCGTAGGCGTTTGCCGCCCATGTAGGCTTGCCGTGGTTGGCGTTTGCGGTTGCCACGCCCCTTGTGCCGTCTCTGAAGAACGGGTAGTTGGGGTTGGCCTCGGCGGAGTAGCCCAATGGGTAGTATTTGCCGCCGCTGGCGCTTGTTCCGCCAATGAAGAGGGTGCCGCCGTTTGCCAGCGTTACGGTCCTTTCGCCCGCCGCGCTCATGCTTATTTTCCCGGCGCTGCTGCCGCTTGTGGGGGCGGTGGCCGCGGGCGATGTAGCGGTAAGGTCGAGTTTGCCGGGATTGGTGGTGTCGGCAATGGTAACAACGTGGCTGCGCGAGTATGTGTGGTCGTGCCCCGTGAGCACGAGGTGCACGCCGTTCTGTATCATGATTTTGTTGAGCCCGGCGGCCACGAGGTAGCCTGTTTCGGGCGCGCCCATCTGGCTCCCCTGGCTGTACGTGCTTCTGTGGTGGTGCACTATGAGCCAGTCGAATTTGCCGCTGTGCTCGGCTTTCGCTTTTTTGATCAGGTCGTCCATGGCCTTTACCCTGTTGGCCGCGGCGGATTCCTGTACGTATATGCCGGTGTTGAGCGCTACGAAGAGCACGTTGTTGTATAGGTAGTAGTACGAGTGCGCGCCCATTGTAGACATATCGTAGCATACGGGTTGTTGCGGGTAGCACGAGTATCTGGGCAGGTTCGGCGGGTTGAAGTGGTAAGCGAACGGGTCGTGCATGTCGTGGTTGCCCATCACCGCGGCGTACGGTATGGAGCGCAGCGCCGGCGGCGCGAAGAAGATGTCGTACTCGCCCTCGTCGGCGGAGAAGTTGCTGCCGGAGCCGTAGTGGTCTACCTGGTCGCCGCCGCCCACAATGAGGGGGATTTTGAGGCCGGCTATTTTGGCTACGGTCTCCTCCCAGCCTTTGGCGCAGGTGGGCGGGGAGCTGCAATATCCGCCGCCCCAGCTGCTGCAGTCCTGGTCGCCGCGCGTTACCTGCGGGTCGGTTACGAAGGCGAACGAGAAGGGGCCGGAGTGCGGGGTCTCGAACGTGTACCTGTGGCTCCAGTTGACGGAGTCGTTGGAGACGGAGTATTCGTAGGACGAGCCGGGAGTAAGCCCGGTCACGGCCGCTTTGTGCCAGCTCATTTCGGGGTTGGTGCAGTCGTAGGAGCTGCAGGTGTTGGTGGTTTTGGCCCTTACCGCGCCGCTTGTTCCGGCGGTGACGCTTACGAGGCTGCCGCCCCTGAAGAGGCGGACCCACGACTTGGTGACGCCCTGCGCGGCGTACCAGTTGAAGCGCATCTCGGCGTTCGTGGCGCCCGGCGAGAGGCCGAGTGTTTTGGGCGCAAACGGCGTCCCCTCGTCTACGGGGGCGTGGGCACCGGCGCCTTCCGCGGCTTCGAGCAGGGCCTGGATGTCTATGTCGGGGACCAAACCGGCGGCGCGGTCGTCGCAGGATATTGTGAGGATTGCGGCGCACAGAGCGCACAGCGCCGCGGGGGTTGTTTGGTTTTTTTTCATACGGCCCTCCATAATGGGGGAAAGGTGGGGAATCTACATATACAAATATATTATGGGTGTCCGGCAGTCAAGAAATTCGGCAAAATTAATCCGCGGCGGATTTTTGGGCGGCCCGGCCCCGGCGGCCCGCCGCTTAAAATTTCCGTTCGGCGCTGCCCGGATATTATATTAGTATTTTAACTGTAATCTGGGTTGAACCATACCAAGAAAGGGAGATAGCCGTATGGAAGACAGTGGGTTGGATGAAAAGGCGAAAGAGGAAGCCAAGAAGCTTTTGGTGCTGCTCAAGGAGCCGCAGCTTGTTACCGAATACATTATCCGCTACGGGCTTACGATAAACGCCAGGAACATAGCCGACCTGAAGGCGCGCCGGAGCGGGGTGCGTTTGGCCACCGCGGCGGCTGGCGCGGCGCCGGGGGCCACGGGGCCGAACCCGGCGCTGGCGGCGCGGGCGGCGGCTATCGCGGCGCAGAACAAGGCCAACGCGGAAGCCATGGCGGCCAAGGCGGCGGCGAGCCGGCCCAAAGGCGCCCCCAATCCGGCCGAGGCGCAGAAGGTAGACGAAGACCCGATATTCGAGACCACCGTGAACTGCCCGGTCTGCGGGCACACCGGGCTCACCACCTACGAAATGCGGGCCAAGAGCCAGCAGGTGCTTCAGACCGTGCTTTTGGTACCCACATTCACCGCCGCCACCGGTTTCAAGACGGTAGACTACTCGCTGCTCGCCGTGTCGGTCTGCCCCAAGTGCCTCTTCGCCTCGCCCGACCGCAAAAACTTCAACTACCCCTCGTTCACCGGGAACAAGGAGGAGAAGTCTACGCTCAACGCGAGCGTGATACTGGCCCTCAAAGACAAAATAGAGGACACCAAGAAGATATTGCCGGCGGCGGTTGACAACCCCGACTACTTCAAGAGGGAGCGTTCGCTGAAAGTCGCCATAGAGAGCTACCGCCTCGCAATGGCGCGGGCCGAGGTCGAAGCGGAGCTCTCGCAGCCCTACGCCTACTTCAAGATGGGCTCCTACCTCCTCAAAATCGCCCGCATGATGAAGAACGAGGGGCAGAACGACACCGAGATCCTCAAAGAGGCGCTCATTATTTTTGAAAAGTCGTACGCCAAGTCCGAGTGCGAGACCGACGAGATAGAGATGCAGGTATTGTACCTGATAACAACGCTCTACATCATGCTCGACGATTTCACGAAGGCCAACTCGTACCTGACCGCTTTCAGCAAGCTGATTGCCGAGCGCACCGAAGCCATGAAGAAGAACCCGAGCCTCACCTGCCAGTGGATACAAAAATGGCAGGACCGCACGAAGTACAACTGGGAAGAGCGGGAGAACAAGGAGTTCTTTACCAAATAATCGCCGCGTGTGCTGGTTTGCGGGCTGGCGTTTCCGGTCATACATTAACAAATGAGAACGGCGAATGGAAAAACTAGTAATTGACAACGTGGAGCTCGTCCTCGCCCACCCGGTTGCCGTTAAGGCGGAGTGGATAGGGCAGGGCGAGCCCATGCGGCAGATACTCGCCTGCTGGATGGTGCTCGGCGAGGGAGACTTCCCCCTTACGCCGCGCGTTATAGGGCATCCGGGGATTGGCAAGACGACGCTTGCGATGGCCGCGGCGCGCGCGCGCGGGCAGGATGTATACATCATGCAGTGCACATCCGACACGCGGCCGGAGGATTTGCTCGTTACGCCGGTGCTGTCGGACCAGGGCAAAATATCTTACCACGCCTCGCCGCTGCTCACCGCCGCTATAAAGGGCGGCATAGCTATACTCGACGAGGGGAACAGGATGTCGGAAAAGTCGTGGGCGTCGCTCGCCGGCCTCTTCGACAACCGCCGGATGGCCGAGTCTGTAGCGGCGGGCATAACCGTTACGGCGCATAAGGAGTTCCGGGCCGCGGTTACGATGAACGAAGACTCGTCTACGTTCGAGATACCGGATTATATCATGTCGCGCCTGCAGCCGGGAATCAAAATACCGTTCCCCGACCGGGAAGACGAGATGAAGATCCTCACGTACAGCCTCCCTTTCTCTGGGGAAGAGATATTGCTGATGTGCGTGGATTATCTGCAAAAGGCGCACGGTCTGGAACTCCCCTACTCGGTGCGCGACGGTATCAACATCATACGCTACGCGCTGAAGATGAAGGAGAGCGGCGAAAAGGCCGGTGTTGACGCGCTCTTTGCGAAGGCGGTAAGCCAGATACTCGGCGAAGACTCGCTTGATTTGGACAAGCAGGCGCAGAACCGCAAGATGTCGGGCATCGACCTCTCGTCTATGAGCCTCGGCGACTACTTTTTCTCCGACGACGAGGACCTCAACCCCGATATCGACGACGACGATGACGACGGCGAGCCGCTTATCCCCGGCATCAATACTTTCGACGACGACAAGGATTAACGGATGAGAATTTGCGCCGAGATAGAGATGCTGCCCGTTATACACGGCAAAGAGCTGTTTGCCCGTGAGGTGCGGCGCCTCTGTTCGGGGCAGAGGTTCGATTGCGTGGCCGTAGACATCCCGCCGGCATTTCAGGATGACCTTTCCGCCGCCGTTGACGGCCTGCCGTTAATCAGCGCGCTTATCGCGCACGAGGGGCATGGCGTATATGGGGATGATGAATGCAGGTATTATATTCCGGTTGACCCGTGCGACGCGATGATAGAGGGCGTGCGCCAGGCGCGTCAGAGGCGCATTCCTTTTTACTGCGTGGGCGCGCCGGAGCTTGAGAACCTTGAGCCGCTGCCGCCGCTGCCCGACGAATATTCGGTCAAAAAACTTGGGGCCGACGCCTACGCGGCCTTATGCGGCGCGGTTATAGGCACCGCGCCGGAGGGATGTATAGAACACGGGCAGTCCAAGCATATCGCCGCGAAGCTGCGGCGGCTGCGCTCCCAATACAAAAACATTCTGGCGATAATACCATTAAAACTTTTCAAGACCGTAATATCGTTCCTCGACAGCGAGGAAATAAGCGACGCGGATTTGGGTATAGATACCGGTTACGGTTATACCGTGCAGACACGCTACATAAACCCCGACCACCTCTTCTTCGCGCTGGGCGAACTGCCGTTTATCACCGCCAAAACGCAGATGGAGCGCCAAGACCCGTTCGCGGAGCCTGTGGAACTGCTGGACGCGGTAAAAGAGCTGTTTACCGAAACGCGGGACAACTATTTTGACGATAAGGAGCAGGCGGTGCAGCTGTCGCCGGTGAGGATCCAGACGGCGCTAACGTACCTGCGCAACCTGACGGTCATGTCGGGCGAGCTTACGCCGTCGCTTATAGACATTGTAGAGGCCGCCAAGGGCGTAGGCGGCAACGCGTACGCGCTGCGTATTCTGAAAAACGCGCACTACTACCCGTTTTTGCCGATAGAGAGCGGCGATACATTAGTCAACATAGGCATAAAAAGGATGTCGCTCATAGACGATGTTTACCCCGGCGCCGGGCGGGAAGTTTACCGCGCGGTAAACCTCTTCCGCGACAAGATGATATACTGGCGCCGCATAGACCTCAAGCCCGACCCGTCGGTGATGCAGAAGAAGAAGTACCGCTATTCGTGGGACCCCTACGGCATGTGCTCGCACACCCCCGAAGACACGCGCATTGAGCGCTTCAACTCGCACGCGCGGGGCAAGGCGATGCGCGTGGTAACCGAGCATCTGGCGCGTACCGAAAAGTTTTCTTCGTCTGTAAAGGACGGCATTGACATACGTGAAACGCTGCGCAACTGGCACACGGGGAGTATATACGTGAAGGAGCTGCCGCCCGCCGTAACCAAGTTAGATACCGTAATAATAATTTTCGACGAAAGCCACGACGGCAGGTACCAGCAGCGCACTACCTGGTACGCCGAACACGAGGAGGAATCGACGCTCAGTTTCTACGCCACCGGCACGTTTGAGGACCTCATAGGCCCGGGGATAGCGCGCTGCACATACGGCGGGGTTGCGATGCTCTTCCCCCCGCGCAACGTGCCCGACATATTCAGGGTGGCGGAAGAGATGGGCGTAACGGGCTGCGCCGAACAGCTTGTTACGGGGTCGCTCGTATTCAGCCGTGAGAAGAACGTGGCCTACATCGCGGCCAAAGCGCCGTCCGTACGCTTGCGCGCGCAGGCGGGCCGCTTCAAAAAACATTTGGTGTGGATACCGCTCTCCACCTTTTCAAACGAAACATTGTCGCGCCTCCGGCGTTTTCACGTGCTCAACGGCAAAAACGTGAGGAGCTGGGCCGCGCATTTTATAGGAGACGAATTATGAAATTACGCAAACGGCGGTTATGCGCCCTAACGGCTTTCTGCATAATCGCGCTGATATGCGCCTGCGCGGCGCCAATGCAGAAACTGGAGTCTGACGTTGGGTACGGGTGGGAGACGATATGGTCGGACATCCCGCCGCCGGGCCAGGATACGGCGGCAACGGCGGCCGCACGGGAAGCCGTGGCTTCCGAAGCGGCAAAAATAGCGGCAATATATAACGCCTCTGCTGCTGATACTGCAAAATCATCATCCGTACAAGAGACAGTTCCGGTTGATACGGCAAAAACATCAGCCGCAAAGACTGTTCCGGTTGATACGGCGAAAACGTCATCCGCAAAGACTCTTCCGGTTGATACGGCGAAAACATCATCCGCAAAGACTGTTCCGGCGGATACGGCGAAAACGTCATCCGCAAAGACTGTTCCGGCGGATACGGCGAAAACGTCATCCGCAAAGACTGTTCCGGCGGATACTGCGAAAACATCATCCGCAAAGACTCTTCCGGCGGATACGGCGAAAACATCATCCGCAAAGAAAGTTCCGGTTGATACGGCAAAAATACCTTCCCCAAAAACCGTACCGCCCGCGCTCCGCCCCATCCCGGTAGTCTCCGACTCCGCCAAAGCCGCCTTCGAGGCCCGCTTCGTCAAAGCAAGCCGCGACACCCTCCTCGCCATGATCAGGAGCGACTACGCGCTGTGCGCCGGCGATACGTCTAAAGTCAGCAACGAACAACTTATGAGCTGGCGGGTCCGTACCGACGCGCAGGTAATGAAGGACGCCGCCTATCCCCAGATGTTTCGCGACTACGTAAAGGCGACCGGCATTAAAGCGCAGGACGTGAGGCCGTGCGAGCCCATCGCCTACGCCGAGCGCAAGGAAAGGGAGCGGCGCGAATTGGACAGCGCGTTCACAGCGCGGAGGGCAGCGCGCGACAAGGAGCTGAGCGACTCGATATCCGCGTTCAAAGAGCTGGCATCCCTCAAACCGGGCCCTGCCGACATACTCGGCCTGCCTGAAGGGCTCTCGATGTCGTCTATACAAACGATACTGTATTACAAAAACATCAAAACGAGGCCGGTGCAGAAGTATCTGCAGGTCAACAAGGTAGATTTCAAGGGGCTCACGGTCAACGTGGCGTTTTACTTCAGCGACCACGGCAAGTACATTGGGTACGAGGTGGAGACCGAAGCGCTGCGGGGCGACCGGCTTAACGCCACGGTAAGGGAGTGGGCCGCGCAGCTCACGCGCGCCTACGAGGGGATGCTCGGGCCGCCCAACAGTACGAACCACGTGGGCTTCAGGGAAATAAGGCAGGGGCGGCTCTCAATCACCGCCACCTGGGAGAAGACGCCGAAAGGGCCGAGGACGCTTATCGGGCTGGCCACGAATGAGCACCTCTACTACGCGAAGGTAATGGTCGCGTACTGATGCGGGCCTTTGGAATCGCAGACGCGCTGATCGCGGGGGCGCTGATATGCGGCACGGCGGCCGCAGTGCCGCTGCTGTCGTCCGGGCAGCCGGCCCTTGTCGTAGTTTACGGGCAAAACGCGGTTATCGCCAAATATCCGGCCGGCAGCGACGCCGTGTTTACCGTAAGCGGCAAACGGGGGCCGCTTGACATTGAGATAAAAAACGGAAGCGTGAGAATAGTCCACGCCGACTGCCCCCGCAGCATCTGCAAACAGTCCGGCAGCATAAGCGCACCGCCCGCGCAGCTGATCTGCGCGCCCAACAATATACTGATAGAGATCCGCTCAGCATCCGGCGGAAACGGTGTCGATGGCGTCGCTTATTGATATTAACGGCGCCGCGCGGAAAGCCGCCCTGCAAAAGGCAATCCTGCTGCTGATCGCCGTGGCCCTGAACGCCGTTGAAATAGCCATCCCAAGGTTACCGTTTTTGCCGTGGCTAAAACCCGGGTTCGCGAACATCATCACCATAATATGGATAATACGGTTCGGATTTAAAGACGCGCTGCTGTACACCGCGCTGAGGATTTGGGTTTCCGGATTCTACTTCGGCTTTTCGCTCTTTACCCTGTCGCTGAGTTTGACAGGGGGATTGCTGTCTGTGGCGGCAATGTCGCTTCTGTGGATTGCCTTAGGTAAACGGAATTTGGTTGGGACAATCGGTCTTGGGGTAACCGGGGCGCTGTTTCATAACGCCGGGCAGCTCGCCGTCGTCTATTTCATAATGTCGCAAAATATGAGCCTGTTCGTACAGATACCGTTTATGCTTGGCGCCGCGGTGATATTCGGAAGCATTGTTGGCGGCCTCGCGCCAGTCATCCATAAAATTGTCGGCGTTGACTGGGGGGACGATGCTGATCTCAATACGGTTAATACATCCGTCACCCCGCCGGTTAAACTCTTAAATAAGTTTATAGTAGTACTGACATTTGCCGTATCGATAACCCTGATGTTCATCAACAATATGACCGTGCTGGCATCCGCGGCAGTATTATTCTCGCTGACAGCGTTATCCCTGAACCCCAAAAAGCCGCTGACTATCTTCTACCCCGTAAAATTCTACACGCTATTCCTCTTCATCGCCGCCACGCACCTCTTCTTTACCTACGGGATGCGCAGCGACATCCTCCCCTTCACGACAAACGAGGGCCTGGCCGCGTTCGCCAAACAGTCCCTGCGCCTATGGTGCTGGCTGCAAACGGTACACATCTTCAAACGCTTTGGGTTCCACGAGATGTTTATAAATATGCTGTACAGGTTCTTCCCCCAAAAAAAGGACACGCTCGAAGCCGGGATGATAGCGCTGGAGCATTTTCCGGAAATCATCCGGCTGTCAAAATCCGAAAAGAAGATCCCCGTCTCCACGCTGCTATTCAGGCCAAAAGCGGCGCTGACGGAGTACGTGAGGGCCATGGCCGGCCGGATCGCCGGGAAGGTCAACGCCTCCTGCCCTGCGGCAAATGGAAAGAAAAACCGCCCGCTTCCCCCAAATATCCCCTGATCCGCGCCAAGTTATCCACAAAATATCCTCAAAATACCCACAACTCCCCGCGGCAGCCACTAAAAAACGGCCAAAATGAGGTAATTTAGCGCGATTCGGCAAATTTTTGTTGCAACCGCAAAAAAATCCTTGCATTCCGGTCGAAAATATATTATATTATAGAATTATGCTATACCGCCGAATCAGGGGCCGGTTTACCGGTTGGCGGCGGCGGTTTGGGGCAGTAGCAGTGATTGGGGGGGATGGATTGCGCGCAATAAACACATTTTTTAGTAGCACCCGCGCCACGGCTCGCCGTGAGCCCAGGGAATGTTGCGCCCTCGGCGCGATATTGACGGAGATATTAACCGGGCCACGAAAAACTTACCCCCCCCCCCCCCCCCCCCCGTTAAGTCGTTATCAGACAACAAGTTACGTCAAACATTTATTGACTATCCTTCTAATAAACGGTATCCGTATATTACAAGTAACGCCCATATATACACAACAACACCGTTTTTTACATATACATACCCATATATACACCTCACGTCTCAGAAAACAGAGGCACGCCGTATCAATACCCCGGCGGCTATTTTCATATTATATAGAAACCATTGGCACCAATGCCATAAACCACACAAGGAGCGTTCTTAGATGAACAAAATTTGCAGATTTACGATGATGGCTGTGTTTGCAGGGATTCTCGGCGTAACGGCTGAAGACAAAATACAGTTAAAATTTAGTAACCTTGAATATACCTACAACGGTCACAGACAGGCATTGACTCCGGCGAGCGTTAAAGAGGTGGATACTTTGTGCGTGGATGGCGATTTCAAGTTTGGGTACACGAGTGACAGCCCATGGACGGAAACAATCCATGGGGTACCGTCATTTAAAGACGCGGGGAAATACAGGGTGTATGTTAAGGTTGAGAAGGATACATGTTACGGTAATGACACGGCGACGCTTACGATCAAACCGGCTGTGATAAGCATCGATCCGGAGAAAAGCGTTGTCAAGTCTAAGCCCTACGACGGGACTGATAGTGCCGAGATTGAGAGCGTGGCGTTTAAAACAGTAGGTTATGATGAGCCGCTTAAGAAGGGAATAGATTACACGCTTGCGGGTACCAAATTTGCAAGTATAAATGTGAGCAGCAGTGGGGTGACGGCGCAGGCCACGGTGACGCTTGTGGGAAACGGACCAATATCTAAGAATTACACGTTATCTAATATACATTTCAGCAAGACCGGCGCGTTCATTACTAAGGTTTTACCGGAAATCAAACATCTTTCATACACGATTCCCCCGAACCTCCGGCAGATTGATAAAGGGCAGCCAATTATAGTGGGGACCGATCCTTTTTACTCGGGTATGGGCACAATAACGGTTGGGCACAGGCACATTTTGACCGATAAGACTGAAGAAAAACCGATTGTGTCTGGGACGTATGAGGTGATAGTGGGCATTGCGGAAGGTACGAACTTCATCAACAACAAAATCTCCCTCGGCCATTACACGATACACCCGCCAGCAAAGAGCATAAGCGGCGCGGCGGTTACGGTTTGGGGCGAGTACATCTACAACGGTTCGGGGCGCCGCCCGGGCCTGGAGGACGGTACAGATGTTACCGTTGAGATGCCGGACGGTACGATATTGAGGCCGGAAACGGACTACAAACTCAGCCACTCGAACAACACCGATGCCGGCACCAATGCCATAGTAACGGTTACGGGCTTGGATGAGTACACGGGGACGGTGTCTAAGGCATTTACCATTGAGCGCAGGAATTTGACGGTAGACGACCTGAAAATTAAGAACACGGTCACCTATAATGGCGCGCCACAGCCGATGGCAGTTGAAGTCGCCGAACCTATGAAGGGTCTGGGCGCGGTAACGGTAAGGTACGGCAGCGGCGTTACGTTCGCGCCGCAAAGCGTGGGGATTTACATGGTTGCCGTGGAGGTGCCTTCCAGCGTCAACTTCAATGCGGTGACCATTGGGCTGGGCACTTACGAGATCTTGAAAAAAGTGCCTTCGGCATCGGATTTTGTTTTCACGATTCCCCAACACGGCCACATCTATAACGGTTTGGAGCAGGGTATCGGGAGCGTGGCTATGAAGGGCACCGGCTACGGGGATATCACCTTGTTTTATAACGGGCAAACGGAGTTGCCGGTGGAGATTGGGAGCTACGAGGTAAGGGCCAGCGTCACAGACGGAGACAATTATCAGGCTATCAGCAGAGTGTATCTCGGCGATTATAGTATCATAGACCCCGAAAAGTCGGTGGCGGACGGCGGCAAATTTATTCCGGCCGATATTAATGACGGCGCCATTGCCGCACCAGCCGGCCCTATGACGGTCCAGTTCACCGCCGGCCCGAACCCTGCCGGCAGGGGCAGCGGGGCGGTCAATTTCTATCGTCGGGGCAAACAGATAAAGGGGGGAGTATTAACGATTTTTGATGCATCCGGCAATGCCGTCGGCAAGATACAGATTAATGACAGGGAGAGCATCGGCAACACCGCAAGGCGCTGGGTGGGCTCGTGGAACCTGCGGGACAGCAAGGGCCGCCAGGTAGCCGGGGGTACCTATTTGGTGAGGGGCGAGATCAGAACGAAGAGCGGCGACCGGGAACAGGTGTCGGTGTTGGTGGGGGTGCGGTAAGTGGGGATTTATCGTTGTAATGGATGATAAAAATAGACGATTTTGTAGGGGCGATCGTCCCCGATCGCCCGTGCCTGAATTGCAAAATTGCGTCTGATTCAACGTATATCGCAACCCGTACGCCGGCGGGCGACCGAGGGCGGTCGCCCCTACGGTGGGATATGCGATAAATGATAATTTGTTGATGGTGTGCGAGACTGCGCCGTTTTGAGTTATGACAATGGCTCAACTCCCGAATTGGTGGATGATAGAGTCAATACCGGGCAGTAAATTGTGGGTTGTCGGTGTGTATAATCGAACACCGTGAGATTTTGCTGTAAAAGCGCCAATTTGGTACGATTAGCATAGTACCGCGCTCGGCAAATTTTCATTAGTCAATCATCCTGCCCCGTTTACCGGATCCCATCCGCAGGCCTGAACAGCTCATAAACGTAGCTCGCGCTTTCCGTATACAGCCCGGTTTCGCTATCCTGCAGCTTGTCAAAAATCTCGGAGTTATAGAATTGCTCCATAGCGGTTTTGATGTCTACGCCCGTGTCTTCGGCGATGCGGGTAGCGATGTCTGCGTGGCATTAATCATTTTCCAGACAGCCATGGGATGTTTGCGGGCGCGCTCTAATGTTTCACCGTCATATAGCAGTTCCGGCAGATACCTGCCGTTGCGGAACGCCGTGAGGAACTCTTTTTCGCAATCTTGCAGCGTCATAAGTTTGGTTAAATGCTCTCGGACCCGTTTTCGCACCGTGTCGAGTTCAAACGGTTCCTTTTTGCGTAGCATAGGTATTAGCTTCATTTTTATTTCACGGTTTGAGAGTGTGTTCATTTTTTCAAAATCAAATGTGTTGGGTGGATTTTCGGTTACTATGGCTGAATAAAACACTACGCATTTACGGAGCGTTTCCGCCTGCGTTTGATCGAATAGTTCTAGGTGTACCATATTGTGTACATCGTATAAATCCCTTGCTGCCGACCGCGTTAGCAACGCTACTATTTTAGATGCGAATATCTCCACCGGATCAAGCGATAATACCGCTGCCGGCGCGATGGCGCCGAGTGTTTTAATGGGGCGTTTGGTGAGCGGCAGGATATGGCTTCTAAGCGAGTAATTGATTTCGATTTTGATATTGTCGCGCCCGCCTGCCGAGGTTATGTAACTGTAGACATCAGAATCCAGCGTGTGGTAAGTTTTCGATTTAGATGTAAGTATATACCCGTTCATGCTCATGTATCGCTTTATGGTGTCGCGGATTGTTTCACGCTTTGCAGCGGTTTCTTCCAAAGCCAGATTTTCTGCGAAGTCGAGGTCAATATCTACAGACAGGCGCGGCATATCGAAGATGGTCATGTTAATGGCAGTTCCGCCTTTAAGCGCCAGATACAGTGATAAGGCAGGATCGCGTTCAAAGAACGAGAGCAGGTCTGCCAGTCGGCAGACTTTTTCAAAGGAATCCCGCATAAAGCCGAGTTCGGCAGCTTGTTTACCAATAACAGCCCGGCTATAACTGTTCATCGCTGATAGCCCCTTTTCGTGTTACGGCCATTAAATCACCGGGTGTGTACAGCGCCCAATTCTTGTTAAGCGCGTAAGATTCGCCCTGTGAATTGTATTGCAGGTAACGCTTGCTTTTCGCGGCGTTGCGTTGGCAGGAGGCAAAAAATTTGTCCGGCAGTTTCAGCGCGGCCTTGAAATGTTCCAGTATATAACCTGTCTTTTGATATAGCACCGCCTTGTTGTAGCATTTCAGGTACTCTGTTAGCTTGGAGTGGTCGAGGGATGGTATCATTTCTATACAGCGCAGCAATTCTTCGAGGCCGCCTGCCGTATCGAAGGTGTTGATGCCGTCTATGACCGTGCGCTCCAGATTGGTAATGCGTATGCCGCCTGGCTTGGATTCAACACCGTTTTCAAACGGCGACGGCACGCGGCAGTATGTCAGTCCGCCGTACTCGAACTCCCGGAAGCGGGGTACGGAGGCGGCGTATGCTTCGTAGTATATCTGGTTTGCAAGCCCGTAGTATTCAAACGCGGAATGGCAGGCGACGTACGCACCGGGGGCGGCGTGGGATGCGATGGCGTAGCGGTTTGGTACAGGCTGTTTCGTTTCGAGGCTTATTGCTGCGAACAGGTTACGCCTGACAGCTTCTATGAGCCCTTTTTTCTTATACGATTCCACTATGGAGTGGGCGGTATCCCGGTTACCGGTTATGGCTGTTACGTCATTCATCGTGAAGCAGCCTAAATTCACGAACCGTTCGTAGTATTTCATAGTCCCGCCTGCCGTTTTTGTGTTTTTATATGTTCACCTTATTTCAAATATAACACAATATGGTTAAAAAAGCAACCTTTTTGTGAATATTTTTGAATGCTTGCAATTAAATCCCCCAAACCGAAACCGCCCCAGCCCCCTCCGTCACCGGCAGGTTCTCTAGCGTCCCGCCCGCTTTGATGTCGTCAAAAGTTAGAATCCCTGGTGGCATTAATCATATTCCAGACGGTTATGGGATGTCTGCGGACGCGCTCTAATGTTTCACCGTCATATCGCAATTCCGGCGGGCGACCGGGGACGGTCGCCCCTACAAATATCCGTTTTGTTTCCGTCAAAACCGTATACCCATCACACCGGTAAACCCTAATTTAACGCCTGAACGCCATTCTATATAATATAGGGGCGCCGCCCGTGAGTTTCACCGCGAACCCCGCGAACAGGCTGATCGTTACGTACGAGGCGGTCTGTTCGGCGGTGAAGCCGAGCTGCGTGAAGAGGAGCGCCATCAGCGCCTCGCGCACGCCTATGCCGCCGGGGGTGAGGGGGATAGATACCACCATTATCTCGACTAACGGCACGAACGCGAGGCATTCTATGAGGTAGAGCTTGCCCGATACCGCATACACGACCAGCGACGCGCTTAGGATGACCAGAAAGTGTATCACGGTGGAGAGGGCGAATGTTTGCGCCAGCGTTTTTCCCGCGTGTTTGAACGCGTATATCCCGTCGCGCAGGTTTTCGATTTTGGCCATGATTTTTTTGGGTACGGCCTTTGCCGCCGCGGCGCGCAGGGGCCGCGTGAGCGTTTTTGAGAACGAGAGTGCGCCGAGGGAAACGATGACGGCCACTGCTGTGATCATAGAGACGCGAAATCCGGGAGGGAGAATGCCGCTGTCCAGAGAGATGATTCCTATGAAGGAGAAGATCAAAAGCGAGAAGAAGCCCAAAAGCCGCGCCAGCCACGACGACGCCCAGACCACCGACGGGTCGTGGGTCTTGGAAAGCATCACCGATTTAACGATGTCCTGCGCTACCGCTGACGGGAGCGCTATAGAGTAGAATACGCTCTCCATGTGCACGGAAACGGCCCTGGCAAGCGGAAGCTCGGGGGCGAAGCGGCGGATGAGCGCCCACCACTTTGCGCCCTGCAATGCCATGTTGACGAAGACCAGCGCGGTGATGCCCGCCACAAGCGGCACGCTTACTGTGCCCAGAACCTCCACAAAAGCCCCGGCATCGGCGCTGGCGTAGATCCACACCAGCGGCGCGATGGCCAGCGCGGCCCGCAGAACGCGCAAAACGGCCTTTTTTGCCCCAGACTTGGGGGGCGCGTCTTTTTCTTGGGATAATTGCAAAATAATCCTTGACAGAGGTAATGCCCATAAATTAAATTTAATACAGTAAAATAATTAATGCCCTAAAGTGAATTGGGCGTTAATTTGTAAAAGTCCGGTTTTTTTCTTGGTTTGGCGGTACTTTCTCGGTTTACTTTTTTTGGAAGCGGCAGTACTCTCTCGGTTTACCTTTTTTAGGTTGATTCTTTTAATCTACCTGTACGGTGGTATTTCTCTCGTTTTACCGGACCTATAAACCGTTAACGCAGGAAAGCGAGGGTCTGCCCATGACGGCGCAGAGAGTTCTCAAGCAGTATTTCGGTTACGACCGTTTCCGCAGCGGGCAGGAGACGCTGATCTCGAACATCATGGCCGGCAGGGACGCGCTGGGCGTAATGCCCACCGGTGCCGGGAAGTCCGTATGCTTCCAGGTCCCGGCCCTTATGATGGAGGGCGTCACGCTCATCGTGTCGCCGCTCATCTCCCTCATGAAGGACCAGGTCAACGCGCTGACGCAGTCCGGCGTGCCGGCGGCGTTCATCAACTCGTCGCTCACCGACCGCCAGATCGACAAGGCGCTGCGCAACGCACGCGGCGGCGCGTACAAAATGATATACGTCGCCCCGGAGCGGCTGCTCACGCCGGGCTTCGTCTCGTTCGCCGAGTCCGTCAAAATATCCATGCTCACGGTAGACGAGGCGCACTGCATCTCGCAGTGGGGGCAGGACTTCAGGCCAAGCTACATGCAGATCCCGGAGTTCATAAACGGCCTGCCGCGGCGCCCGGTGGTCTCCGCGTTTACGGCTACCGCCACGCCGCACGTGCGGGAAGACATTGTAAGGATGCTTATGCTGCGCGGCCCGCTGGTCCTCACAAGCGGTTTCGACCGCCCAAACCTGAGTTTAAGCGTGCTGAAGCCAAAAGACAAGTACGCCGCGCTCGCCGAGTTCCTCTCCGGCAAGCGGGACCGCAGCGGTATCGTATACTGCGGGGCGCGCAGGACGGTGGAGGAGGTGTGCGACAGGCTCCGCGCCGGCGGCTACAGCGCGTCGCGCTACCATGCCGGCCTCTCCGACTGCGAGCGCCGCGACAACCAGGACGATTTCCTCTACGACCGCGCGCAGATAATGGTCGCCACAAACGCGTTCGGCATGGGCATAGACAAGTCCAACGTCTCGTTCGTAGTCCACTACAACATGCCCAAAGACATAGAGAGCTACTACCAGGAGGCCGGGCGCGCGGGCCGCGACGGAAGCAACGCCGACTGCGTCCTCCTGTACAGCGGCCAGGACGTCCGCACACACGAATGGATGATCGAAAACGACAGGGAAATTCAGTACCCGGACAGAGAGGCGGAAGAGGCGATAAAGGCGCGCAGCCGCAAACGCCTGCGCGAGATGACCTTCTACAGCACGACGATGGACTGCCTGCGCGGCTTCATACTCAGATACTTCGGCGAGACCCCGCCGCAAACATGCGGGAACTGCGGAAACTGCAACGCCGAGTTCGAAACGATTGACATAACGGAAGACGCCCGGCAAATTTTCCTAACCGTGGCCTGCACAAACGAGCGCTTCGGCATGCACACCATCATAGACGTAATGAGCGGCCGCACAGGCGAAAAAATAGAGCGCCTCGGCCTCGACCAAATGCCGATGTTCGGGGTCAGCAGCAGAGAGGTGCGCGTGCTGCGGGAGATAGCCGGTTTTCTGGTTAACCACAAATACCTCATAAAGACAACCGGCGAATACCCCGTCCTCAAACTGGGCGAGCGGGCCAACGACGTCATGCACTGCCGCGCTGCGGTAACGATGAAGATGGCCGTCACCCGCCGGCAGCAGGAGGCGCGGGAGTCCCGCAAAGAGAGAAACGCGCCGAAGCCGCTGCCGGCCGCAACCTACCCGGTTGACAAACGCCTGTTCGAGGTCCTGCGCAAACTCAGGTTGGAGATAGCAAACGGCCTGGGCGTCCCGGCGTTCGTAGTCTTCGGCGACAGCACACTTACCGACATGTGCCTTAGGCTCCCCAAGACAAAAGAGGAGTTCCTGAACGTCTCCGGCGTGGGCAGCGTAAAACTCGAACGCTTCGGCGTGCAGTTTTTAGACGCCATCGCCGGGTTTCTGCAGCGCGGCGGCATCTCTGAAGACGCGGTACAGCGCCCGCACATGAGATGACGGTACGCACGGCAGCTATCGCGGGGTTCGGTTTGTATAAATTATAGCAATTTCCGTACCACCCGCAACGCCCATAATCTATATTCTATATATAGCGGTAATCCTGCCGCCTCACCACTTTTTACGGGGGTTTTACGGGTGAACCTCGGCCTGGGACAATCACAGCAGCTGCAGCAGAAACTGTCATTCCAGATGATACAGTCGCTGAAGCTATTGCAGGTTACCACGCTGCAGCTCGAGCAGATGCTCAAGGCCGAGCTGGAAATTAACCCCGTGCTTGAGGTCGAGGAGGACCTGGAGGCAGAGGACGAGCGGCCCGACCGGGATGAGGATGGGCTGGGGGACGACGACCGCTATCTTGAGGAACTCAACAGCGGCGAGGACGGCATAGACTGGGAGGAGTACTTAAACGAGGGGTTTGACCTCGGGTCGTCGTACAATGAGGAGTCGGACCCCGGCGAAGAGCGCTACGAGCCGTTGCCGGTCTACGACGAGACCCTCGACGAGTACCTTGAGAAGCAGCTTACAGAGAAGAAGTTTGAGGAGCGGATCAACCTGCTGGTCCGGTTTCTGGTAGGGTGTCTGGACGGCGACGGCTATCTCCGCATGTCAACCGAAGATATTTGCGGCGCGTCCGGCGCGGCTGAGTGCGAGGTTAAAGACGCTATCGGCGTGCTGCACCGGCTCGATCCGCCCGGCGTGGGCGCGCGCGACCTGCGCGAGTGCATGATGCTGCAGCTGCGCGCCCGCAAGATGGAGGAATCGCTCGCTATGGCCATCATCAAAGACTGCTGGGAGTTATTCGAGAAGCTCAAAATTCCCGAGATTGCCCGCCGCCTCGGTGTTGAGCCGCGAGATGTGCAGGAGGCTATAGAGACACTCAAAACACTCAACCCCAAACCGGGCAGTCTCTGCGGCGGAGACAAATCGTCCTCCATCATCCCCGACCTCATAGTGGAGAAGGTAGACGGCAAATTCATCGTGATGCTGAACGACCGCACGATCCCGTCGCTCACTATAAATAAGCTCTACGCCGGCATGGCAAAGCGCTCCTCGCGGGCGCGCGCCGGGGAAATGGAGTACATCCGCGAGAAGCTAAACAGCGCCAACTGGTTCATAAAGTCTATTGAGCAGCGCCGCTCGACCATGCTCAAGGTGATGTACGCCATTATCGCGCGGCAGAAGGTGTTTTTCGAAAAGGGGCCGCCCAACATTGTGCCGCTCAAGCAGCAGGAGGTGGCGGACGACATCGAGATGCACATATCGACCGTGAGCCGCGTGGCGGGCGGCAAGTACGTACAGACGCCGCACGGGATCTTCGAGCTCAAATACTTCTTTACCGAAGCCGCGGGGCAGCTCAGGGGCAGGCAGAAGAGCCGGGCTAAGGATGAGGCGGACGCGGCCGGGCAGGAAAGCGGCGGCGGCGCGGACGGGGGGGATGGTGACAGCGGAGCGGATGTGTCGGTCGAGCGCATCAAGATCAGGATCAAAACGCTCATTGAAGAGGAGGACCCAAAGGCGCCGCTTACGGACCAGGCCATTGCGGATATTCTAAAGGAAGAGAGCCTGCCGGCGGCCAGAAGGACGGTGGCCAAGTACCGGGAGCAGATGAAGATACTGCCTACGCGGATGAGGTTGAAGTATGAGTAATGTTTGGAATGCGGAATACGGAACCCCGAAGGCAATGCGGAATGAAGGTCAACACGATGTGGGCGGGTGCGGCGAGGTTGACGATTGTCTGCCGCATAACACAGTGCGGTTTCCGGCCTGGTTAAAGAGGGGCCTCGCGTATTCCGGGCGGACGCGCGAGGTTGAGGGGCTGATTTCCTCATGTCAACTAAATACCGTTTGCGCGGAGGCGAAATGCCCCAACCGGGGAGAATGTTTCAGCCGGGGCAGCGCCGCGTTTTTGATACTGGGGCCTGTATGCACCAGAGACTGCGCGTTTTGCGGAGTTGAATCCGGGCGGCCTGCGGATGTTGACGTTGACGAGGGGGAACGGCTGGCGGAGGCGGCATTCCGAATGGGATTGAGGCATATCGTTGTAACGTCGGTAACGAGGGATGACCTAAATGATGGGGGTGCGTTTGCGTTTGCGGATGCGCTGGCGCGTCTTAGGGACAAAATTCCTCAGATTACTACAGAGGTGCTGATACCGGATTTTCAGGGGTCGGGAAGCGCGCTGATGACGGTTCTCAACGCTGAGCCGGATATCCTTAACCACAATGTAGAAACGGTGCCGCGGCTGTATCCGTTAATACGTCCGCAGGCTATATATGAGAGGTCGCTGGAATTATTAAAACGCGCTGCGGAAGACGGGCGGGCTGTTGTCAAGTCTGGGATAATGGCAGGTCTTGGTGAGACGGTTTGCGAGGTGGAATCATTAATGAGGGATTTGAGGGCATCCGGCTGTACCGTAATTACCGTCGGCCAGTACCTTCGCCCGTCGCGCAGGCAGGTTCCGGTCAAAGAGTTTATCACGCCGGATCAATTCGCCGCGTATGAGGAGATGGCGCTTGGGATGGGTTTTGAGAGCGCGTTCTGCGGGCCGTACGTCCGCAGCTCGTACCGGGCGGAGGAGCTGAATAGCGGCAGGCGGCGCGGCTGATACAGGTATAATATTTAACCGTGGGATCTACAATGGAGGGTTGATATGGCTGCGAACGGCATCAATGCTGAAAGCCGGAATAGTTGGGCGGCGCTCTCCCGCGCGCTCGTAATAGCGGCGCTGGCCGTTGGTGTACTGTCATCCCCTGCGCTTCCGCAGTCCGGCGACGGCTACCGCCGCAAGATGGAGGAGGCCCGTAAGGAGCAGGAGGCCAGGAAGCAGGCGGAGCGCGACAGGCAGTCGGCAGGCAAGAAACAGGGTGAGGCCCAAACTCCGGCGGGGGTGCGCAAGCAGGAGACGGTACGCAAGCAGGAGGCGGCGCGGAAGCAGGAGGAGCCGGCCAAAGCCACCAGGCGCGCCGAGGCGGTCTGGGAAGAAGAGGCGCAGAGGCAGGCAGAGGCCCAAAGGCGGGCGGAAGTGGCGAAGAAGGCGCGGGAAGAGGGGAACCCGGCGGCTCAGCTCAGCCAAAAGTCCGCAGACTCGGCACAGGCCAAGCCGGCGGCTCCGCCCCCGGCAGACCGCGCGGCCAAAGCGCTCACCGGCGTAATCGCCAAGTACCTCGGCACCCCCTACCTCTACGGCGGGACGACCGCAGGCGGGTTCGACTGCTCAGGTTTTGTGGGCGCGGTATTCCGCGATGCCTACAACGAAACCTTGCCGCGCACGTCCAAAGATATGTGGGGCATCGGCAAAAAGGTAGACATCGCGGCGGCCAGGCCCGGAGACCTGGTGTTCTTCAAAAGCGGCGGCCTTTTTGGCGGCACCATAAACCACGTGGGCATCTACATGGGAAACGATCTCTTCGTGCACTCCTCTACCTCCAAAGGGGTGGATTACGACTACCTCAGCAACTCATACTATAAGAAACGGTTCGCGGGGGTACGGCGGGTGAGGTAAGAAAAATCAAAACATAATCCCGGAAAGATTTTTAAAAACCACACACCGGGCAAGATGTATATTTACAGGCTATGGACACCGCTAAACTCTTGGAAATCCTCCGCATTACCCTGCCCGTATTCGCCCTGCTCGGGCTTGGCAATATCTTGTCCCGCACCGGGAAGATGACGGAAAACCATCAATCGTTTCTGAACTGGTTAGTCTACTACATCTCCCTGCCCGCCCTGATTTTTGCCGGGATGGCGGGGCAGCCTTCCGGCAGTTTAATGGCAGGGAATTTTATTTGGGCTACGCTTCTGGCAATGCTCGCACTATTGGTTATCTACACGGCAATAGCCTTTGTTATGCGGCTTGATAAGAAGGTTGCCGTTATAATGATATTCAGTACCTACTGGTCCAACTGCGCCTACATGGGTTTTCCGCTCACGGAGTCGGCGTTTGGGGAGCGCGGGTTTCTGATGGCCGCGGTGCTCAACGCGGTTATCATGCCGGTTATGGTGGTTATATCGTTTGTGATGGTGGGGATGTGCTCTGAGAAAAAACAGGGAATATTAAAATCCCTGCGCGATGGGTTGGCCAACCCGATCATCATGGCCTCGCTGGCCGGGATCGCCTGGTCGGCGGCGGCGGCAGCGCTGCGGCTCGACGGGGAGGGGTTCGGCACGCTGCCGCTCGTGGTCAGGGAGGGGCTTGGTATCTGCGAACTTATCATGAAGTCGGTGGGGGCTATGGGGCTGTCGCTGGCACTCATAGCCGTGGGGGGTAAACTGCGGTTCCGGTCGCTCGGCAGGAACGCCGCTCCTCTTACGCTGGCAGTCGCCGGGAAGCTGGTCATACTGCCCATAATAACGTGGGCCGTCCTGCGCGCGCTCTTCCCGAATACCCCCAAAGATGTCTTCGGATCCGCGGTGCTGCTCATGGCCATGCCCACGGCGGTGACGTGCGCGGTGATCGCGGCGAAGTTCAAGCTCAACGAGGAGTTTGTCTCCGCGGTCATCGCGGTGAGCATGCTGGGCAGCGTGGTGATGATCCCGGTGTGGCTCTATTTTGTGCTGTGACAGAGAGTTGCGCCTGTTTGACCCACACCTGCACCGTGGTACGCGCCGGCTGTGGCGCTGCCGGCTGCCGGAGGATACCGCAGTTACGGCATAAGATTTTTCACAAAAGTATTGACTTTATACTGCGCATATCCTATTTTTATACATTAAACTTATTAGGACTATCTTTTTTTTCACTTTTTTTGCGCGTTTAGCCGCAACAAAGGAGTACCAGATGTTTAAAAAGCTCGTTTCTGTTGTGCCCGTAGCTGTCGTCGTAGCGTTCGCTTTTACCGGCTGTGCCACTGCCGGCGGGGCTAAGGATGCCGTTAACACCATCAAGTACGCCGAGCAGACAACGCCGAAGGTCATAACGACCCCGACGCTTGCCGACCTTGATGTTTCCGATGCGAAGGTCCAGGGCGCCGCTAAGGGCAGCTTCTCGGGCTCCGCCAACAAAGCCAAGGTGAAGGACAGGCTTGAGCAGAGCGCGATCGCCCAGGCTCTCCAGCAGAAGGAAGGCGCCGACGTCCTCATCGGTGTAGTCTTCTACTATCAGGAAAACTACATTGGCCAGACCCGCGGCGAAATAACCGTCACCGCCATCGGCTACCCTGCGCGCTACAAGAATTTCAGGTCCATGGAACTGCCCGAAAATGATGGTAAGGGCAAGGCCGTTTCAGTCAGCGGCAGCCTGAATTTCGGCGAAAAGGGTTCCGACAGGCCCCTCGGCGGCGGCATGATCCCGTCGATCCTTCAGGGCGGCAACTCTGCGGAATAACAACGCGGCCGGTAACGGCTACGTAAATAGCATTGAAAAGGGCGCGGCAATCCGCGCCCTTTTTTATTGCGGGGCCTCCCGTCACGGGTTATGGGGGTGTGATGGCGGTAAATTGGGGTTTGGCGGTGTGAATTAAAAACAATATGGGATTATGTTTTGCCGGTGCCTTGAGCCGATGCCATCCCATGGTACGGGGGAAAAGAGGCGGCTTGCTGTGCCTGCGGGAGCATGCAAGCCATGTATTCACATCTCGGCCGCAGAAGCATCAGCCCCAATGGAACTACTCGCCGCCCGGCATGAAAGATATTCGCTTCTACGGTACGCGGACAAGTCAAAAGATTAAAAGCCAATTCGCCGCCCGGAACGTGGGCCGTGCCGCGTACCGGCTGTTCCAAACTTTACTGTACGAACCGGGTTCTGCAACCGTGAGCGAATTCTTCGGCGGCCGAGCTTTTAATGCATGTGATTGCATGCTCCCGCCCGTGCCGCAAGCCGCCTCTTTTCCCCCATATACGGTATCACGCCGGCTAAATGAGGCGACAAAACATTATCCCACATAGTCTTTGGACCTTGATTTTAGCTACGCTAAATTCCCATTTCTCACATATCCCTCCGTAGAGACGCAATGCATTGCGTCTCTACAATACCGGATTGCGGCAAATTCCCTTCCGAACCCATAAAAAAACCGCGCCCCATTTACACGGGAACGCGGTTTGTTAATCGTTAATTATGTGTACTGCGTTTCAGCTATTAGAAGCTGATGGTGAACTCCACACCGCCGCGTAAGCCGATGGTATCATCGCCTTCCCTGTTGGTGGCGTTGAGGTCAATGCCGAGCTTCGTGCCGAGGATCAGGTTATCATGGACGGCGATCGTGAGACCGATCGAGGGATCTATTGTCATGTCGGGGCTGTTATCCTCAGTAAAATCTTCCAGGAAGAAATCGCAGCCAACCCATGCCGTTAGCACATCGTTGAGCTGGAAATCAAGCTCGAGGCCAAAGCCCAAGTTCATCAGCATTCTGGTTGCCAGTGCATCACCGGGTTCCGGAGCCGGGTGGTCGATACCGATGCCGAGTTCAGCCCCAATGCCGAAGGAGATCATTTCATTGATGCCCATAGTGAATGCTACGCTGGGGATCAGGCCGATATCTCTGCCGAAGGCAGAATTGTCTACGGGGATACCGAGGTCAAGACCGAACGCGAACATTTCGGGGACGATCTGATAGCGGCCGCCGATAAAGTAGCCGGAGTTGATCCCTGCGACCTCATTGTTCGTGGCAAAAAGTTCCAGGTTTTCCATGATACCGTAGCGGATCTTAAACCCGCCCAGCGTACCGGTTCCGAGAGTAGCCTGACCCTTCTCGGCCTCAATAACGGTAAAATAGTCCCACGCCGCGAACGACGAGGACGTCAGCATACACACCGCTACTGCAACTACAGACAGCTTCTTCATACAAAACTCCTTGTTTTGTGGTTTATTAGATAAATAATAATTTAAAAAAGTCACGTTATTTTACTTAAACAGCAACGCAATATACTGCCCGTATCCCTTATTGGTTATATATCAGTATACTATTTGCTACAAAAAATTTCAAGTTTTTGACACTTTTTTTTGCCCTGCCAGAATTATAGCGCCGGATTACACGCCGAAAACCGCCGTCCCGGCATCTGGGCGTGCGTAAGCCTGAATGCCTGGCCGCCGGGCCGATAAATCATTATTTTGCTATCTGACGCCGAGGAGCCTTTTGGCTTCTTCAAGCGGTACGCCTTTTTCGACCAGGGCGATGATCTCGGCCATGCCTTCAGCCTTGCCTTCGGCCTTACCCTCGGCCCTGCCTTGGGCCATGCCTTGGGCAATACCTTGAACCATGCCTTGGGCCATACCTTGGGCCATACCTTGGGCGATACCTTGGACCATACCTTGGGCAATACCCTCTTCCAGGCCTTTTTTGCGGTAATAGTCTTTTCTGGCCATATCGTCGGCCTCGACCATCAGCTGGTAGACGTACTCGTCGCGCACACGCGGGTCGGCGCTGGCCTCCTCAAGCACCGCAAGCGCGCGCTTCATCGGCTTGCTCTTCTGCGCTAATGCCATGTAATCCTCCCTCTTCTCAGAGTTTATGAACCTGAGCCAGTCCTCTAACTTGCCGCTCTTGCCCTCGGGCAGCTTGGACAGCTCAAGCGTGTGAAACGCCCTCAACTCGTGCAGCGCGAAATGCTCGGTCTTCTCGAGCATCACGAACTCGCAGTGGAACCGCTTCGTTTTCGGCAATATGGTATCCTTGAGCACCATTATGCCCACCACCGGCAGCAGCTTATGATACTTGTCGCTCTTCTTGAGCTGTCGGACGGTCATATCACTAATATAATATTCGATACGCTTAAATATGGAATCTAAATTCCCAACCTGCATCTCAAGATCGACCATCTTGCCGTCTTTCAGTTTAAGTTTTATATCCAATATCCCCAGCTTGTCATCCGGCCTGTTGCGCCTCAGGTGCGGGTCGAGGAGCGTTATGGCGCTTTGGGCTATCCTGAACCCCAGCACCGCCGAGAGGAAATCCGCCAAAATGTCCAGATTACGCTCGTCGCCGAAGAGGATCTTGAAGATGACGTCGGCCGTCGGCGGGAGGAGCTCCGGCAGAGCTTCGCGGTACCGCCGGACCTGCGCCGCGCGGGAAAGCTTGATTTTAGATGTTGCTTTAACAGGCATTTTTGGGCGCCCTTTCATTAATTAAATGGTTTATGGCTGCCGCAAAGACGGGATGTTATGGCCCGGCGATACGGCGGGAATGGCCTTTTTGCGGCATTAATCCGGTAATACGGGAATTTTGTTGTGGAATGCGAGGGTCCAACCTTGTACGACGAGAGCCCGCCGGAGAGTTCCGGGGGCGCCGTGGGAATTTTATGTAATATATATTATGGGTGGGGGGGAAATGGGGATTTAATACCGATAAATCTCCATTTATCTACTAACCACAAAACAAGGAGTACGGCCTTATGGAAAGTTTGGAACTCTTTGCTACCAACAACGGTCAGGGTGGGATTGAATCAGGCTATTTTATTGGCTGCCGCTACCAGATTGTTCCCGAGATGTTCGCGTTCGGGTTGGATCTTGGTATCCCCAGCAGCACAGACCAAGATTGGGCAGTGGTTCCCAATGTGGCGCTCACTATGGGTTTGACAGAGGTAATCTCATTTGGTATCGGCGCCGACCTTGGCATCGATCTCAACAGGAATGTAAGGATGGGAACAGTAGAAACACCTGAAGACTCTTCACGGATCGCGATAAACCTGAACTTCGGCTTGGAGCGACGAAACCGATATTACTAAAAGAAGGCAGAAGAAAACCATCGGATTTGACGGCGGTGCAGAGTTCGTCATCGGTTTCTAATTTCCACAAAAGCCGCCGTTCACCGTGAGCGCGGCTTTTATTTATTCCGCCAATTTTCGCAAGTCAAAACATCCCCTTGACTTTTCGCGTGTCAAAATATAATATTGTTATATAGGGGAGGGTATTATGCCGGACAATTCGGCCAATCCGTTGCTGACGGACAATTTCTGCGGCTCGCTGGAGGATCTCGGCTGTTTCCGCGCCGCTCTTACGGGCGGCGGCCGGAGCGTGTGGGAGGCGTATCTGCGCGGGCGCGGGGAGGAGTGCGCCGCCGACCTGCGCGGGGCGGGCCTTTGCGGGTGCGACCTCAGCGCCTGGTATATGGAAGGCGTGGATTTCAGCGGCTCCGACCTCTCGGGCGCGCTCTTTCGGGGGGCCAAAATGGCGCGCGCCAAAATATCCGGCGCGAACCTCAAAGACGCGCAGTTCATTACCGCCGACCTCGAGGCTGCCGAAATCTCAAAGAGCGACCTCACCGGCGCCGACTTCACAAGGGCCCATCTGCGCGTAACCCGGATAACCGGCGTAACGGCCGTGGGCGCAATCTTTCGCGGCTCCCGCATGTACCGGGTCCAGATATCCGGCTGCGACATGAAAAAGGCCGACTTCTCCGGCGCCGACGGCCGCTACGGCACATGTACCGACTGTGATTTAACCGGCGCCGACCTCCACAGCAGCAATTTCGCACGCGCTGCCTTCACCAATGTTCTCATGGACAACGCCAACCTCTCCCTGGCCTACTTCTGCGATACTACCCTGCAGTCCGTCAGTATAGACGGGGCCGATATGAAGGGGTGTTTGTATCCGGGGCGCGGCAAAACATAATCCAACAAGAATTTGACTTTGATTTTGACTTTCCCGCCCCCTTTTATTATCTTAACTATATTATAGGCCCAAATTCCATAAACAGATAAAGGATCAAAAGGTCAGCATGGCAAACGTAAAATTCTACGCGGGCGAGTCCTTCCCCCTCGAAATGCATAAGGTGCGTATCATCCAGAAGCTCAACCTGATCCCCGTCGAGGAGCGCGGAAAAGCGATCTCGGCCGCCGGTAACAACACTTTTCTGCTCAAAAACCGCGACGTTTTTATGGACATGCTCACCGACAGCGGCGTAAACGCCATGAGCGACCGCCAGCTCGCCTCCATGATGTACGCCGACGACAGCTACGCCGGCAGCGAGACGTTCACCCGCCTTGAGGCCTCGGTCAAGCACTTTTTCGGCTGCAAGCACTTCCTCCCGGCGCACCAGGGGCGCGCCTGCGAGAACATCCTCTCGCAGACCTTCGTTAAGCCCAAGCCCGGCAGCGTGGTGCCCATGAACTACCACTTCACCACCGCCAAGGCCCTCATCACCGTCAACGGCGGCACCGTTGAAGAGCTCATCATAGACGAGGGGCTCAAAATCAGGAGCGACAACCCGTTCAAGGGGAATATAGATATAGACAGGCTCAACGCCGTGATCAAGCAGCACGGGGCCGCCAATGTCGCCTACGTGCGCATGGAGGCGGGTACAAACCTCGTGGGCGGGCAGCCGTTCTCCCTCGAAAACCTCGAGCAGGTGAGCCGGATATGCCGCGCGTCCAAAATCCCGCTCGTGCTCGACGCGAGCCTTCTTGCCGACAACCTCTACTTCAACAAGAAGCGCGAGGCGCAGTGCAAGTACATGACGCTGCACCAGATCGTGCTCAAGTTCGCCGACCTCTCCGACGTTATCTACTTCTCGGCCCGCAAGCTCGGCTTCGGCCGCGGCGGCGGCATCTGCACCAATAACGACGAGATCTTCCTCAAGCTGCGCGAGCTCGTCCCGCTCTACGAGGGTTTCCTCACCTACGGCGGGATGTCGGTGCGCGAGATGGAGGCCATCGCGGTGGGCTTGGAGGAGACGCTCGACGAAGACATGATAAGCCAGGGGCCAATATTTATCGATTACATGGTGAAGGAGCTCGACAAGCGCGGCATCCCGGTCATCACGCCGCCGGGGGGGCTTGGCTGCCACATAGACGCCGGGCAGTTCCTCGAGCACATACCGCAGGGCGAGTACCCGGCGGGGGCGCTGGGGTCGTCGTTCTTCATAGCGAGCGGCGTGCGCGGCATGGAGCGCGGGACGCTGAGCGAACAGCGCGAGCCCGACGGGGCGGAGCACTTCTCCAACATGGAGCTTCTGCGCCTCGCCCTGCCTCGGCGCGTGTTCACGCTGTCGCAGGTCAACTACGCCATAGACAGGTTAGTATGGCTGTACGAGAACCGCCGGCTGGTGGAGGGGCTTAAGTTTGTGGAGGAGCCCAAGATTCTGCGCTTCTTCTTCGGGCGGCTCGAGCCGGTGTCTAACTGGCAGACGAAGCTGATTGAGAAATTCCGTAAAGATTTTGGGGATAGTCTCTAATAATTGTTGGTTATACTATGACAGGCGCAGTCTCTTTATGATTGTGCCGTCAATTACAGGAACTGCGATATGGTAACAGTAATAATATCAGCCCGTAACCCCGTACCCGAGTCTACGCTTGAGCGGAACATCCGCAAGACGGCCGGGGCGCCGATTGAGTTGTTTATTATCAACAACGCGGCGGGGACCAACGGCCTCGCGTCCGTCTACAACTTCGGCGCGGCGCGGTCGCGGGGGGATGTGCTCGTCTTCATGCACGACGACGCGTTCTTCATGACCGAGAACTGGGCGCCTATACTTGAGGGCGTATTCGCGCAAGACCCGCGCATAGGCGTGGCGGGCGTGGCGGGGACACAGTACCTGCATAGCGACAACCCCTCGTGGACCGCCGCCGGGCAGCCGTTCATTCAGGGGCGGATCGTCCACGACCTGCAGAACGGGGACTTCTTCGCGACCCTCTTCTCGCAGGAGCGGGAGATGGCCGACGTGGTGGCGTGCAGCGGCGTCTTCTTCGCCGTCAGGCGGACGCTCTTAACGCAGTTCGGGTTCGACGCGGCCGCGTTCGGCGGCTTCAGCTTCCACGACCTCGACTTCTGCATGCAGGCGCGCAAAACGTGGCGGGTGGTGGTAACAAGCGATATCCTGATCAAGCACCGGTCAACCGGCACGTACGACAAGGAGTGGCAGCGCTACGGCCAGGTCTTCCTCCAAAAGTGGGCGGGGCTGCTGCCGGCCAGCTGCACGAACATGATCCCGAACCCGGAGCGGGTCGTCCCCGCGGTAAACGCGAACCTGAAGGGCAAGATCGAGCAGAGAACGATCGCGTAAGATGTTCCTCAAAAAAAACGATTTGATCTTAGCCCCGCTGGCAGGCGTCGCCGATACGGTGTTCCGCAGGGTGTGCAAGGCCTGGGGGGCGGATATTACCGTCTCGGAGATGGTCAGCGCGGACGGGCTGCATTACAAATCCTCAAATACCGCTGAGTTGATGAAGTTCGATGGGGCCGAGCGGCCTATCGGCGTGCAGCTTTTCGGGTCGGACCCCGAAAGGCTGGCAGAGGCGGCGTTATTTACGTATGAGAACGCCGGGCCGGATTTCATCGACCTGAACTCAGGATGCCCCGTCCCCAAGGTCGTCAAGCGCAACGGCGGGGCCGCGCTGCTCAAAAACCCGGAACTGTTCGGAAGGATAGTCAAAGCGATGGCCCGCGCCGTACCCATCCCCGTAACCGTAAAAATCCGCTCCGGCTGGAATATGCACGAGTGGGTCGATGAAGAGTTCGCGAGGATTGCGCAGGATAACGGCGCCGCTGCAATCACCCTCCACCCCCGCTCTCAAACGATGATGTTCACCGGGCACTCGTTATGGGAGCGGATCGCAATCGTCAAGAAGGCCGTGTCCATCCCGGTAATAGGCAACGGCGATATTACGTGCGGCGCGGATGCGGTGAAGATGCTCGCACAAACGGGGTGCGACGCGCTGATGATAGGCCGCGCGGCCTTCGGCAACCCCTGGATATTCGCGGAGGTCAAGGCGGCACTGAATGGGGAGGGTTACACCCCGCCGTCACCGCAAATCCGCAAAGACACAATCCTCGGCCACATCCGCACATTCAGAGAAACCCACGGCGAGCACCACGCCTGCGGTGAGATGAAAAAGTGCGCGTCGTGGTACCTGAAAGGGATGGCCGGCGCAAGCGCGGCAAGGAGCAGAATCTTCGGGGCGTCGTCGTCGCCGGAGATAGAAGATATCGTTGATAATTTTTTTGGGATTGTATAGGTAAATTCCCATCTATCACTATTTCGGTATCCTAACCACAAACATATTCTTCCAATTCTTCCCCGTCAGATACCACTCGTCCTTCCCCTCGCACCACGCGATGCCGTTCAGCACGTCGTCTCCCATTGGCGGCATCCGCGGCCCCTCGATCTGCCTCAGTTCGGTGCAGTCTATCACGCGGCTTACCCGCCCGTCCGCCAGCGGTATCTCTGCTATAAAATCCTGCAGCCACACGTTGGCGTAGAGCATCCCCCTCGCGTACTGCAATTCATTCAGATAGAGGAGCGGCCTCCCGTTCAGTGTTACCGGCACTTTCCGCGTTACCTCGAATTTTTCATTCCGAAAATAGACCGTATCCGTCCCGTTGCTCATGATGAAGGAGGCGCCGTCGTTGGTCAGGCCCCACCCCTCGCCGTCGTAGCGGAACACCGGCGGCTTTCTGGTCAGCGACGGGTAGTTGTAGCGTATGGCGTAGCGGTCTTTCCACGTAAGCTGCACGAGCTCGCCGCCGAAAATAGTTATGCCCTCGGCAAAGACGTCCGGGACAGCGATGTTTTTGAGGATGGCCCCAGTCCCCGCGTTTACCATGCGCAGGCTCGAGCGGCCTATGAGCCCGGTACTCTCGTAGAGGACGGTATCGGCAAGAATCAGCCCCTGCGTGAACGCTGCGGGGTCGTGTTTGACGGTGCGGACAATTTCGGGCTTGACTACCGTGGCCGCCGGTGCGGCGCGCCATTGGGCGCGGGGGGCGGCAGCCAGCGCCAATACAAAAATCAGGGCCGGCGTCAATCGGCACATTATAAATCGCAGCATAATCAATCGGCTACAGTATAGGCGGCAATAAAAACGGGAAACGGCCGCGCTGCCACGGCCGCCCCCGAAACTACACATCAGTAGCACTTTTCGTCGTCACAGTCACAGTCGCAGGTTATTGACCGGTACTTGTCGTACAGAAACGCCCCGGCGACAATCATCAGCACCATAACCGTTACAAACTTGATAAACTTGAACATTGAAATGCCCCTTTTCTGATATATTGTTATGTTATTAAACTATCACTTCTTCGGCCTGCGGATAACGTAATAAGTCACGTCCATCGTGCCGCCCTGTTTTACGATCTGCGAGGTTGCTACCTGCTTCCTCTTGCTGAGCATGGGCGATGTGTTACGGGAATCGTACACATCCATATCCCAGTCCCAGGAACCGCCTGTCCCGTGAAAATAATCGTTCAGCCCCCGCACATTGAAGGCGATCTCGAAGAATTGGTCGGCACCGTCGCCGTCAAAGTCACCCTCGTTGATAGTGATAGTGTAGTTCGCGACGATATCCCAATAGCCGTACTGATCCTCACCAGAGCATATAGCGGTATAGTTGCCCGGAGCTATAGGAAAATACCTGCCCTTGTTCATGGCGCTGCCGATCGTGCTTGAATAGATGTTGTTCGGAAGGTCGGGGCTACCGTCGTATCTTGGGATGTCGGTAGCGCTCTCGGTGTCAAATTCAGCGCTCATGTATACATCCTCCCACCAGTCATACACGTCATTGTAGCTTGCTGCGATCATATCAATTTTGTGCTGCTGGCTGGATTCCCAGGTGAACCGTACATACGCGTCCCCGTCGAAACCTATACACGATGCCATAAAGACTCCGGCGGTGACAGCTGCCAGACCCAACGAAACAAATTTCCTGACTTTGAACATAAAAAACCTCTCTTTCTAAGAGTTATAAGATAAGTATCGAATATTTTTAATATTCTTATAAATATATATACAACTATTGCGCCGTGTCAAAATTTTTTGAAAAAAAAGCCGCACCGCGGTTTCGCGGTACGGCTTCCGGTACTGTTTTTAACTTAATAAGGCCAAAAATTAAGCCCTTTTAGCCCTGCGGATCACGTAGTATGTTACGTCTGCGCTGCCGGCAGAGGTCACCTTCTTGACGAAGAACTTCTTGACCTTTTTCTTCTCCAGCCTCGGATCCGTGTTAGGATTGTCGTACTCATCCTTGAACCAGCCGAGGTCGTCGTCGCCGCCTACGAAGGCCCCAACGTCAAACGCGATCTCGAACCACTTGTCGGCGCCGTCGTCGTCTTCCGTAGCGTGATTGATCGTGATGACGTAGTTGGCTACGATGTCAAAGTAACCGTACTCGTCCTCGCCGGAACATACGGCGGTGTAGTGACCAGCCGAGATCGGGAGGTACGTGCCCTTGTACTCGGTGCTGGCGATTGTGCTTGAGAAGAGGTTGTCGGGGAGCTCGGCGCTGCCGTCGAACTCGGGGATGTCAGACATGCTCTCCGGGTCAAAATCAGGGTCGCTCTCAATGAAGTCATACCAAGCGTCCACGTCAGCCTTGCTTGCAGCGATGGCGAGGATCTTGTCCTGCTCGGCGGCTTCCCAGGTGAACCTGACTTCGGCGGCACCGTCAACAAAATCGGGGGCGACGCCAAACACCGCGGTGATTACAACGTCGTCGTCCGGCATGTAGAAGTACGAGTTGGAGGCTTCGTACCTGTCGGTATATCCGTCTTCGTAGATATAAAAGTTATCGTTGTAGATCTCAGGCGTAACGTCCCAGCGGATAAACACTTCGCCGGCCGGAGGCGTGGCGGAGAGGAGTACCAGCCTGTCGGCCCCATAGAATATACCGGTTTCGCCGTCTTTTACTATGATTTCTTCTTCTTCTTCATCCGTAAACGTAATCGTACCGCCGTTGATTGCGGCTTCATAGCCGATATTTTCCGTAAACACCGCGGTGATCACAACATCGGCGGCAGGCATATAGAACCATGAATCAAAGGGCATATACCTGTCGGTAGGCTTGGTCGGGTTTCCAGTTACAACGCCGCCATAGTCATAGAAGTTATCGTTGTAGATTTCGGGCGTAACATCCCAGCGCAGGAACCTGAAACCTTCCGGGATCTCGGCGGCGAGCAAAATCAGCTTATCTTTCTCAAAGAATATGCCGGTTTTACCGTCTTCCACGACGATTGTTTCGCCCACTTCATCCGTAAACGTAATCGTACCGTTATTGATTTCGGCGGTATACGGTTCAGGGGGAGTCGCATCGAAAACTGCCGTAAGCACCACATTATTGGCCGGCATTGTGAAAGTGAGGGTGGGGTTTGTCCTGCTGGCAGCAGGGATCACCACGCCTGAGGCATCCCACCTGACGAACAGGCTGTCCGCCGGAACCGTCGCCGTTACGGTAACGGCGTCGCCTTCGAAGAATATCGCTGTAGCGCCGTTATCGGCAACTTTACCGCCGGACACCGAGACAGAGTACCCTTCTTTTTCGACAGGATCACTCTCGCAAGCCGCTGTAAACATCCCCACCGCAAGCGTCAACAACGCCAAACCAAACAACTTTTTGAATTTAAACACACTGCACTCCTTAAGTTTGAGTTATAAAATGTTTTTTTACATGTTTTGGCGGATCGCTCCGCCCGTTTTTTCTGCACTAAACGCGGGGACGGCTAATTTGGCCGGCCCCGCGGGTTATTGTCCTGCATTGTTACAGTGCCGCACGCTGCCCGTTGCCGGTTAGCGGTCGCCTCTTTTGCCTATCCTTCTGTGCTGGAGCGCGGAAACGATCTCGTTTGCCACAACCGCGATTTCCTGAGTGTTGCGGGCGAGCTTGGTGCTCTCGCCGGTCGCGATAATGGTGCACTTCTCGAGGTCGAGGACGCGGGCAAAGACGCTCACGCCGCGGCCGGCCTTCTGGATATCAATAATGACCAGATACTCAATTTCGTAGTCGCTGCCGACTTTGCAGAAGTCCTTGTCGTCGAGGAGCTGGCCGCGGCGGTTAAGCCTCGCTTCAGCCTTCTCGACTTCCCGGAAGAACCCGCGCGCGCCGCGCCTGGGGGCCGAGTAGCTCCTGGTGTTGGTAAGGCCGTTGACAATGGCTTCCGCCAGTTCTTCGCCAACCGCTACCGACTCGCCGCCGAACACGTAACCGGCGATCTGGTTGCCGCGGGGCGGGGGCGGAGGAGCGGGCCTGAACCTTTTCAGGAGTTCGGCGGAGATCTCTGCGGCAGCCGTATTGACCTCTGCTGTGTTGCGGATAAGCTTTATGTAGTCTGACGTAGCCCCAACCTGGCACCTGCCAAGGTCGAGGATCCGGGACCGGACACTGGTGCCGCGGCCGGCTTTCTGGATATCGAGCACGACTAAGTACTGTACGCCCTCGTCATCGCCGATTTTGCAGAAATCCCTGTCGTCGAGGAGCTTGCCGCGGCGGCCGAGCCTATCTTCAGCCTTTTGCACTTCCTTGAAGAACCCGCGGGCGCCGCGGCGGGGATGCGAGTACTTACCGTCCCGGACCAGATTGTTCGCCAAAGCTTCGGCCAGCTCTTCGGCGAGGTCGCCCTTCATGTCATCGCCGCCGAATACGTACGCAGCTATCGTGTTGCTGCCGCCGCCACCGCCGCCAGTTTTCGCGCCGCCTACAACCGCCTGCGCAAATGCCACCGAAAAACAGAGCGCCGTGAAGGCCAGCGCTTTAAGCATTACAGATTTAGTCATCTGCAATCCTCCTCTTGTTGATAAGATGTTTATAGTTTAAACTGCATTTTGTCCACAGCCTAATGCCCCTAAAGACATATACATTATACATTACGGTTAGACGGTTTAACAACAAAAATTGTTACAAAAATTATTACCGATAAAATAAGGGGTACCGTCCAGTAGGCCGAAAAGTCTACAAAACCCGTAGAATCAGCGAATTTGTCGATAAAACGGCCTGCCGCGTAGCTTCCGAAAAAGCCCCCCAGCCCCGCCGTGAGCACCGCGAAGAGCTGGTGCGCGCCGGTACGGTCCCGCAGGCTGCAGTGCCGGTCGAGGCAGATTACCACCGTAATCATAATAAAGGTGTACACCAGCCCATGCACCGAAAGCGCCGTGTAGATCAGCCAGCGCGCTTCCCCGAAGGCGTACACCGCGAACCGGAAGATCCCAAGCCCCACCCCCGCCAAAAGCACCGTTTTCGTCCCAAACCGCCTCAAAAGGAGCGCCAGCGCCCCCATAGCGAAGATTTCCGGCACTTGCCCGAGGCTCATCGCCGGCAGGATGTCGCGCTCCGGGAGCCCTATCTGCTTGAGGTACGGGGCCGTCCCCACGTTGTAGAACCGGTCGATGAATGTCCCCGCCGCCCCAACGAACGCCAGCGCCAGCACCTGCGGCTTCATTATGACCTTAAACGCCGCCGCCGGGAAGAACTCCCGCCGCCCGGATTGCCGCTCCAAGCCCCGGGGGATGGTGAGCGAGTACGCCGCCATGACGAACGACGCCGCCGCCGACACCCGCAGGAGCAGCGGAAGCGGGCTTGCCCCGCCGTCCGCCGCCGCCTCGCCGCGCAGTATCACGAAACTGAAGAACCACGCCACCGCGATCCACCCCACCGTCCCCCAGACCCGGATGTTCCCGAACTTCTCGCGGTCCTGCGGGGTGTGGTGGAACGTAATGGCGTTTATCAGGGGGACGGTGGGGTTAACGGATATATTATATATGAAATAGGCGAGCAGGGCGGGATAGAACTCCGTCTGGGCCGAAAAAACGAGCATGCACACCCCGCCAAGGGCGTTCAGGAGGGCCAAAAGCCGCTCCGAAGAGACCACCCTGTCGGCCAGAAACGCCATTATTACCGGGGAAACGAGGGAACTGACGGCGGCTATCCCCAAAATAAGCCCCGCCTGCGCGCCGGAGAAGCGGAGGCAGTCGCGCAGGTACAGGCTCATTATGGGCCCCGTGGCCCCCCAGATGAAGAACTGGATGAACATTAGCAGGCTCAGGCGTGTCTTTGGGTATCTCATCGTTGGGGCGCGTTTCGTTATGTTAGGGGAGGCCCGTGCGGGCGTCCCCGTAAGAATCTGTAAAAATAATTTATTTTCATACAAAGCATATTATATATTATCTCTGTCTGTTATATTATGCAACGGTATCAAAACTTTAAAGGAGCTTTGATTATGTCCAACGTATTTTATATGCCTGCCCCCGACCTGAATGGCGACTGGGCAGCGCAAGACGCCCTGCCGGAGTACAAGGAGGACGCCTCCATCTTCAAATTTACGGTAGCCGCCGACGGCAAGACCGCCGCCTTCGAGGTCTGCGACGACGTGGCGGCCTGCCGTCAGGCGCTGGGCGGTCTGCGGCGCGGCTGGATGATGGTCGTCTGCGAGGCGGCGGAGTTTGCCCCGGCTAGCACCAAAGCCATAAAAACCGCCAAAACGGGCTCGGCCGAGCTGCATGCGGACGGAGCGAAAATCGCGTGGAAGGTGACGGATAAAGCGGCGATAGAATTCATAGAGGGGGGCGCCGCAGCGGCGCCCGCACCCGCGCCCGCCGGGGCGGCACCCAGCGCCGGGTCTAAGGTATTCTACATGCCGGCCCCCGAGCTGACCGGCGTCTGGGCCGCCGCCCACGCCTCCGACGAGTATAAGGAAGGCGAATCCATCTTCAAATTTACGGTATCCGCCGACGGCAAGACCGCGACCTTCGCGATCTGCAACGATACCGCGGCCTGCCGGGCGGCGCTCGCGGGCCTGCGACGCGGCTGGATGATGGTTGTCTGCGAGGCCGGTATGTTCGCCCCGGCGAGCACCAAGGCCATCAACACCAACACGGAGGGGGTAACAGACCTCCAGGCCGACGGCGGGTGGAAGCTGAAATCGAAGGCGGTGATTGAGTACGTTGAAGAGGGCGGTAAGGCATCCATGCCCGCGCCGACGGCGATACCGGCGATGACGGCCTCATCCAAGATATTCTACATGCCGGCCCCCGACCTTAACGGCGTCTGGGCCGCCGACGGCGCGAAGCCGGTCTACAACGAGGAGGCCTCAGTCTTCAAATTTGCCGAAGCGGTAGACGAAAAATCCGCCGTGTTCTCCGTCTGCGAAGATACCGCGGCCTGCCGCCTCGCGCTGGGCGGGCTGCGGCGCGGGTGGATGATGATCGTCTGCGAGGCGGCGGAGTTCGCCCCGGCAAGCACCAAGGCCATCAAGACGGTCAGGATGGGGGCTGCAGACAAGCAGGCGGACGGCGGCTGGAAAATTCGTGAGAAGGCGGCGATTGAGTTTATAGAGTAACCGGATGCGCCAAAATAACGCAATTAGCGGCCGGCGGCCGGAAACGGCCGCCGGCCGCTTGAATTACCGCACGTCAACCGTCAGCTCCACCCGTACCGTTTCCCCGGACTGCGTCTTTAGAACTCCGCGTACGGTGTAGCGGCCCGCCGGTACCGGGCGGCCGTCCAGATCCCTCAAGTTCCACACGCCCGCGCGGCGGCGGGTATTGCCTACCGCGCCGCGGTCCGTTACTTCCACGCCCGCCACGATATTGCCTGAGGAGTTGTACACCGGCAGCGCGGCGGGGGTAACGCGGGAGCCCTGCCGGTAAAATGTTACCCCGCCCGGCCTTACCGCCGTGCTGGGGATGACGGTGAAGTTGCCGGCGGCTTCGGGACCGGTGGCGGCAGGAGTTGCCGGCGCCGGCGGCTGGCTGACGGGCGCGGCTGCGGGCTGCGGGGCCGCCGTGCCTGGGGATTGAACCACGGCAGCCGGCGTTCCGCTGCCCGCAGATGCCTGCAGGCGTACAAACTTTTGCGTCCAGTAGTGAGTGTAGGTAGCACTGGATCCCGCGGGGCGCAGGATCAGTCCGACGCCGAGGTGGGTGCTCTTGTCGCTCAGAATGTTCGCCTTGTGCCCGGGGGAATTCATCCACGCCAAAACCACGGCCTCGGGCGTGGCGCTGCCGTATGCGACATTCTCACTCCAGCTGTTCGCACCTGTGACGCCCATGCGGTCTGCCCTCTGCCTGGGGGAAGACCCGTCCGAGCCCGTGTGGCCGGTCATGTTGTTGCGCAGCATATCCTCGCTGTGCGCGAGCGCTGCGCTTGCCAAAACATCGTGCCAGACAAGAGCCGGCAAACGGTACTTTGCCCTCTCAATATTCGTAAGTTCAAGCACACGCCGCTCAAACACGCGAACCTGGTCTGTCTGCTGCTCAACCCCTTGCGCATACCCCGCCAACACCATAGTTGAAAGCAGCGCCGCTGTAAAAACAAATGTCCTAAACATACCGGCCATCCCTCCGTAGTTTAAAATTTACCGGACTGCGAATACCGCCTGAAGCCGGCGGTTAGTATTATTGCCTCCTGAATTCCTCAGGAAGAGTCGATTTTTCCTTATCGTTCCGCAAAAAATCGTACGCCGGCACGATCATCTCTATGCCCTCGCGCATGAAGATGTCGAGGATGCGGCAGTTCAGCTCGGCGTAGATGAGCGCCTGCCGGTCGGGGTGTTTTGTGTATATGCAGATCGAGTGCACCGCCGCGCTGTCGGCCAGCGTTTTTGTAAGTACAAAGGGTTTGGGGTCGGGCAAAACGTACCCGGTTTTAAGCGCCGCCTCAATCAGCAGCTCGTGCGCCCTCTGCCAGGTAACATCGTACCCCACGCTGACATCCATTGACAGTATGATGCCCTCTTTGTGCGCCTCGGTGCTGTAGTTGATAACATTCGACGACAGTATCGCGGAGTTGGGGATCGTGATGACCTCGCGCTTTACCGTTTTCACGCGCACTACGAAGAGCGTCTTCTCCACAACGTCTCCGTATACCTCACCCACCTTTATCCTGTCGCCTACCTTAAACGAGCGCATGTAGGTGATGACCATCCCGGCCACCATGTTGGAGATCACGCTCGACGAGCCTATCGAGAACAGCACGCCTATGAAGACCGACACGCCCTTGAAAACCGCGGACTCCGATTCCGGCAGCAGCGGGAAGATGAGCACTATCGTGAAGGCGATGATGAATATACGCAGCAGCGTGTAGGTAGCGTGCGCCCAGTCAGGGTAGAACTTGGGGATAACGAGCCGCCCCGCCTCTATCTCCTGCGCGAAGTAGCGCAGGAACTTGAGGATGTAGCGCATTACTATGATGATGACCGCGATGCGCAGCAGTTTGGGGATGTAGGCAACGAACCCCTGGAGTATCGCGATTACGGGCGTGACGATCCACGAGAACAGGGTGCCGGCGAGGCTGCGCGTAGCCGGGAAGATGGCGAAGATGAGCGGCAGCGCGATGTAGAGCAGGAGCGCGTAAATCGCGTAGCGCAGTATCCTGGAGGTTAGCAGGGCCGCCCTGATAAGCTGGGCGGAGGAGAGGATATCTATGTTGCGGAAACGGATACCCTTGAACCATGTGCCGCGGTGCTCGAGGAGCCGGCGGTCTATAACCTTGAGGAAGATATGGTTAGTCAGCCTGTACAGTACGAAGAGCACCAAAAGGACGGCGAGCGACAGGCCCACCATCTTTAGGATGTTGAGGACATCAAGGCCATGAATATAGGCGCTGACCGATCCGTAGATTTTATCCGTCCACGACACCATATTGGTATCGGCGGCAGTCAGCGTGTCTGTGAAGGTTGACGCCGAGTCTGTTTTGGCTGATGCTGGCATAGTGCCGGTTTCCTCCATCTGTACATCCAACCGCCAAAGCGGGGATTAGCCTGCCTAATCCCCGCTTTCCGGCGTTGGCGGTCAGTTCCTCATGATGTACGGCTGCCCCGTCGCCTCAATTACGATCCTCCACAGTGCGCCCTGAGGGTCTATGCAGTTGCGTTTCGAGGTGGCGAGTTCCGTGGGGATGTGGACGAAAGTGTCGTTGACCTGGCTTATGAGCATCTTTGTTTTCCCGGCCATTGCCGCGTGGACCGCCGCCGTGCCCAGACGGGCGCAGTAGATCGAGTCTATCGGGTTGGCGCGGGTAGCGCGGATGATGTAGCTCGGGTCGATGTAGCGCAGGTTGACCTCGAACTTCTTCGCGTCGAAGTAGGCCTTTAGCCTGTCTTTAAGGAAGAGGCCGATGTCGCCCAGTTTTTTGTTGCCGGAAGCGTCGTACTCGGTAGACGCTGCCTCAAGGTGCTCCTGCCCCGCCCCTTCGGCGACCACTATGACCGCGTGGCCGCGCGCCTTGAGGCGGCGCTCAAGGTTGGCCAGCAGGCCGTTGTCGCCTTCGAGGTCGAAGGGCAGCTCGGGTACCAGCACGAAGTTGACGTCGCGGGAACCAAGGGCGGTATAGGCGGCGATGAAACCGGCCTCCCTGCCCATCAGCTTTACAAGCCCTACGCCGTTTATCGCGGCGTCGGCCTCCACGTGCGCGCGGGTGACCGCCTTTACCGCCTCGGAGACGGCGGTCTCGAAGCCGAACGACTTTGAGATGAAACTCAGGTCGTTGTCTATGGTTTTGGGTATCCCCACCACCGCGATGTTGAGCCCGCGGCGCTCCACCTCCTCGGCGAGCTGCAGGGTACCCCTCTGCGTGCCGTCGCCGCCTATGGTAAAGAGCATGTTGATGCTCTCCGCCTCTAACCGGTCAACGATCTCGACGGTCCGCTCGCCCTTACCCCGCGACGACCCGAGAATCGAGCCGCCTTTGCTGTGGATGCTCGAGACGGTATCCGGCTTGAGCGACATGAGCGGCAGGTTAAATTCCGGCAGAAAACCCCGGTACCCGAACCGCACGCCGGAGACCCGGCGCACGCCGTACTGGTACCACAGGGCCATCACAACCGCCCTGATGACGTCGTTGAGGCCCGGGCACAGCCCGCCGCAGGTGACCACCGCCGCGTGGACCTTGTCCGGGTCGAAAAATATCCGCTCCCGGGGGCCGGCGCACTCAATTAAGTGCTTCTCGGTGTAGACGCACTTCTCGCCGGGATGTGCGTGGATGTCGAAAATGACCATGTCATCGTCGGTGACATAGTTAGCCATCATATCCCCGGTGTGCTTGGACAAGTGTACCGGGGACGGAATTTTTCTGGGACCCAGGATCGGAATCGTGAAGTCGTGTTCGTATCTGTTCATATTAGTCCGACACTGCCTCCGCGGCGGCCTTGGATGCGGCCTCCTTGCTGAACGCCATACCGATTATGGGCAACATATCGGGCTTCTGCAGCTTGAGCTCCATCTCGCCGTACTGGCCCTTCTGCAGCTTGAATTCGGACAGCTGGAACCGCTTGACCTCAAGCACCGCGCCGTCGCCCTGCAGCTGGAACACAAAATCGCCCTTGCGGCCGTCCTTGGTAGCCACCCTGCGGCCGTAGTCGTAGATGTACTCTATATCCTCAATCCGTATCGGGGAGAGGTTTCCGTCTACCCGGATCCGCATCTGCGACAGGTCGTTCATCCTGCCCTTCGCACTGGCCCCGTTGCCCTCTATGTAGCCCGCCGAGTGGAACTGGAAGTTCATCCCCGCGTCTACGGTAACGGTCCCCTCGCCGGGGAACGGGCGCTTGAGCTTGACATCGTAGTCGCCAAGGTACACACGCCAATAAAGTACCTCTGAGGTCTTGCGGGCGTCGTTGATGACCCAGGTCTTGCGCTCAATCATCCCGCGGGCCTGGGAGAAAGCCGAGCCGGCGAATACCGCCAGCAGAAGGGAAAACATTATAGTTACACGTACTGCACGGTTCATACGGTCCTCCTGTATGGATTATTAATGATTATAATTAATTACCAATAATTAGAACAGCGCCGCCGCTTTTTTGTTACCCGCGGTGCGGCACGTATACATAATAATATAATTTTGGGACGGGAAAAGTACAATTTTTTTATTTTTCGGCTGCCTCCCCCCGAACCCCGCACCCGGCGGCGGCGAGCTTTGGGACGGCCGGCTCATCCCCGCAAATTTATATTTTTTGGGGCGGAGTCCTGCAAACAACGCACACTAAACCGGAGTGTCTTGTTGATGTTGTGCCTGCCCATATTGCCGTCGCGGTTGCTCATGTCCCGCCTCCAGGCGCCGTCCGCACCGCGCTCCGTGGCGCTCCACCAGAAGCCGAGGTTGCCGGCATAGCCGAAGTTGCCATCGCTCCAACGGCCGCCGCCGGGCAGGGCCGAAAAGCCGTATTCGTCAGTAGCTGCTTTATAGATCTTGTACACAGACCATCCTGTCTCCGACTTCAATTTCGTTCCTGCAGTTTTTTCTCCACCCACAAAATCCGTCAACGCCGTCCACTCCGCATCACTCGGTACCCTCCACGGGGCCGGACAGGCTTTCATCGCCTCATTCCAATTATAGAGCCGCCCGTATTTTTGACAGTTGCTCTCGTCATTTTCATAACATACGGAACTATCCGTTACGAAGTTAAGATTTTCCGCCATCCACGTAAAATTCCCAATCCTCACCATCCGGTACGTCTTGGCATCCCGCGTATCGGTAAAAGTACCGTCACCGTTATCAATTGTCGTCATCGCAATCTGTACGGTATCAGTTGCCAGCGCAGCATCCTTACGCTCCGCCGTTTTCCCGCACCCAGCCGCGACTACCGTGAGGGCCGCGAGGGCGAGGATCGTTGTTGCTGTTGGGCGGTGGATTTTGGGGGGGTGGTCATAATTGTAATATACATCATGTCCGGGGCGGGCGGGGAGATTATGAGATGGGCTGGATTTCTGGGGGCGGGATAAAAGGGGGCGCGCCCTGTGCCGCAAAAGGCGCGGCTTGGGGCGGCGGCTCGCAATTGCTGCGCTATTGCGGGGCCGCAAAGTCCCGAACACAGCGCACGCTGTACAGGCGTGCCTTGTTGCTGTAGTCCCTGATCACGCTGCCGCCGTCGTAGTACATGAACCGATCCCAGGCATTGCTCGCACCGCGCTCCGTAGCGCTCCACCAGCTGCCGTAGTCGCCGACACTGTAGAAATTGCCGCCGGAATAGCCGATGCCGCCGGGCAGGGCCGAAAAACCAAATTCGCCAGTGCCGTTACCGGATACCAATTTACCATCGTCATCCTCCCAATAATCCCTCCAACCGGTTGTTGATTTAAGCTTTTTACCCGCAAATTTCCAATAATAATTACCATCTTCATATTCCACAAGCTGACCACATTCATCTTTCACACGCTGACCACCGGCCGCCATCGCCAACCCGTCCCAATCTTCATCACTCGGCACCCTCCATCCCGCCGGACAGGCTGTCATCGCGTCATTCCAATTATAGAGCCGCCCGTATTTGGTACAGTTGGAATCGGCGTCATCGTAACAACGGCTGCTGTCTGTTGCGAAATTTAAATTTTCCGCCATCCACGTCAATTCCCCAATCCTCACCGTCCGGTACGTCTTGGCATCCCGCGAATCGGTAAACGTCCCGCTAACGGTATCGAGTGTTGCCGCCGCCGCTGCCTGTACGGTATCAGCCACAGGCGCAGCATCCTTACGCACCGCCGTCTTGGCGCATCCCAGCTCAATTACCGCAAGGGCCGCGAGGGCGAGGAGCGTTGTTGCTGTTGGGCGGTGGATTTTCGGGGGGGCGGTCATGGAGGTAATATATATTATGGGTGGAGGGAAATGGGAATTTAGCGTAGCTAAAATCAAAAGATTATGGGAAAATGTTTTGTCGCCTCATTGAGCCGACGTGATACCGTATACGGGGGAAAAGAGGCGGCTTGCGGCACAGGCGGGAGCATGCAATCACTTGCATTAAAAGCTCGGCCGCCGAAGAATTCGCTCACGGTTGCAGAGCCCGGTTCGTAGAGTGAAGTTTGGAACAGTCGGTACGCGGCACGGCCCACGCCCAAGCATCGCGGGCGGTTACGGCAGGATGTGCGGTTTTAATCTTTTGACTTGTCCGCGTACCGTAGAAGCGAACTCCTTTCATGCCGGGCGGCGAGTAGTTCCATTGGGGCTGATGCTTCTGCAGCCGAGATGTGAATACATGGATTGCATGCTCCCGCAGGCACAGCAAGCCGCCTCTTTTCCCCTATATCATGGGATGGCGTCGGCTCAATGCACCGACAAAACATTTTCCCATAGTCTTTTAAAGTCAAAGTCAACGGCAACGGCAAAGATAAACCCCAATTTCCCGTACACGTACCTACTTCAATTCAACAACATTGCGGTAATACCAATTGATCCCGCCGGTGATCTCTTTGTCGGACAGCTTGCCGCCGGGCTTGCCTGCGGTTTTGCCGTCGTTGGTGGCTATCTCGCCTTCGAAGATGTTGAAGCCGCCTTCCAGTATGCGCTTTCTCGCCGCGGCTACCGCCTCTTCCATTCCCGGCACCGCGAGGGCGGGGTTGAGCGGGGTGATGTCTACCATGCCGTCGGCCAGGCCGCCGTAGTAGGGCTCGGCGTTGAATGTGCCGTTTATGATGCCGCGCAATAGCGAGGTGTAGTAGGGGGCCCAGTTCCAGATTACCGAGGTCAAAACGGCCTTGGGGGCGTCGGGGAGCATGTCTACGTTGTAGCCTATACCCCACACGCCGAACTTCTCGGCTATGTGCTGCGGCTGGGGGGTGTTGCTGTGCTGCGCGATCACGTCGCATCCCGCCGCGATGAGCCTGCGCGCCGACTGGGCCTCCACCGATGGGTCGTACCAGTTGGCTATCACGGAGACGTAGACATTCGCTTCAGGGTTTACGCTCTCCACGCCCATAGCGAACGCGCTGATGCCGCCTGTCACCTCGCTGTTCGACTTGTCCTGCGCCGCGACGTAGCCTATCTTGCCGCTCTTCGTCTTAAGGCCGGCCGCGATGCCGCTGAGGTAGCGCGCCTGGTAGATGCGCCCGAAGTAGTTGGTAAAGTTGACGCCGTTGCTTTTGATGCCCGACGCGTTCGCGAATACGACGCCGGGGTGTTTGGCGGCCAGCTTCTCGCAGGCGTCCATTTGCCCCCAGCTGGCGGCGATGATGACGTTGGCGCCCTCCGAGATGGCATCGGCAATAGCGTCCTCAACCATAGCCGGGCCGGACTCGTTCACGAAGAGCTTGCGGATAATCCGGTCGTCGCTCAACCCAAGCTCTTTCTGTGCCGCCTGTATGCCCAGATCATGCGCCAGGGAATACCCGTTGCGCGCGCCGTCTACGTAGATTACGCCGATCACCAAGGAGTCGGCAGGCAACGGCCGTCCCGGAACCCAGGAGGATGACCCGCCCTTCTGGCAGCAAAGCAGGCAGGCGGCAAGCAGCAACGGCAGAACAACAAGGCGCAGTTTAATCACTTTTCACTCCAATGTGTCCGGTCAGAAAACATCTGTGAATAAAATCATATCATAAAATAATATATTGATGCGGGGGATACAAGAAAAATAAAACAACGCGGGGGCAGGCGCATTCGCCCGTCCCCGCGCCGATACTGCCTGACACGGCTATTTTATTACTGGGTGAAGGTGAACGGATAGGTTACCTCCGTCACGTCGCCGGGCTTGTCGATCTTGTCGAATACCCAGCTGCGCACCCTGCTCACAACCGTAGTCTCAAGGTCTGAATCGCTCAGCGTAGACGAGACCATCGAAGCGAAGATCACCCTGCCGAACTCGTCTATCGAGAACTTGACGGTAACCGTGCCGCTCAAACCAGGCTTGTCCTTCAGGCGCCGGCTGTAGGCGTGGCGGAGGGCCGCCATGTTCTGCATAACGACGCGCTGGATGCTGGCGCGGCTGCGCCCGCCGGTCAACGACCCCTTATTAATGAAGTCGGGCGATGAGACATTGAGTTTGCCGACTGTCTTGAGGTTGAGGTTGCCGCCGCCGCCCGAAAGGCTGCTCATCAGGTCGTCGATACCGCCGCCGCTGCCGCCGAAGCCCGAGCCGTAACCCGAACCGTAACCGATACCGGCTACGCCCTTACGCCCAACGCCGCCGTCGCCGCCGGACTTGAGGCCGCCTACGCCGGAGAGGATAGCGTCGATGTCGGAGGCGAAACCGCCCTTGCCGAAGATGTCGGCGGAGGCCACGCTCTTGCCCTTGATCTGGCCGGAGACGATGCCGAGAACGCCCATCTGCGTAACGCGGGCCCTGGGGTCGCCGCCGCCCGTAGATGCGCTGACGCCCTGGCTCTTGGTGGGCTTAAGCTGCTTCTTGTCGCTCTCGACCTTTTCCTTCTTCTGCTCCTCTTCCTTCTTCTTCTGCTCGTCGAGCTGCGCCTGGATCTCGTCGGCCTTCTTGAGCGTTATTGCGCGCTCTTCCGGCATCCTCTCGAAGAAGTCCGTCGCAACCTCAACGGGGACGTGGGCGCTTATCGCGAGGATAGCCGCCACCGCCACGATCATGCAGACGCTCTGGATGTTCCGCATCCTGCCCGACTTCTCGAAGTAGAATACGTCGGGGCGCGACTTGGCCGCCGCGGCGTACTCCGCGTCGGTGAGGATCCTGCCCGGCTCGTCGGACTCCTCGTCCTCATCCCTCGCGGAGGTAGACGTGGCCGGCGCGGCGGCAGCCATTGGGGCGGCTGCGGCGTACCCTGCGGGAGCCGCGGCAAAAGCGGCGGCGGCAGGCGCGGTTTCCTGAACAGGAACGAGCTCCATCTCGGCCCCGATGGCGCCGAACTGCGCGCTCAGCCTCTGGGCCTCGTCTTCGTCCGCCTCCTTACGGATGCAGATCGCCTTCTGCGTGATGGCGTTGTACACCACGTCCGGCGGACTCCCCGACCAGCGCGCAACCTCAGACGCAATACCCGACGCCCTCTGCGGGTCCCCGCACATTTTAATAAGGATCTTGTACTTCATAATTCTACCCTCCAACAAAAGTTTATAGTGATAGTAGCCGTTTTCCGACGCCCCGGTACGCCTTTTTCACGTCTCTACCACTTAAATACTCCGAGCAGGGCAAAAGTGCCACTCAAAATTAAATTTTTTTAAAAAAAAAGTGAAAAAATCATTTTTCGGCGAAATTGGGGCCGTTTTGGCCGTTTAGTGGGGTATAATCAAGATCAATATCTTAACAGGATAATGTTTTTCCGCCTCATCGCGCAGACGCGGGGCGCGAAAGGCCACGGTACCCGCTCTGCGCGCCTCCTGCCAACGCGCCGTCAAAACATCATCCCGAATAGCCTTTAAAAATTCCCTGCACTATCAACATCCATTGTGCCGGCCACCGTCCCGGCGCTGTCACCCGCCAACGTATCAACAACAATCCCGTCCTCATCGTGATGCGTCGCCTCAATCGTCTCGATGAACGCAGGCACCAGAATAAGCATCATGGGCAAAATCACCAGCAGCGCGGCGAGGATAAAGACCGATACCGGCCACTTGCGCTTGCCGCCCGACCGCCTGCGCGACCGTGCGATGCCGTGCGCGCCCGAATACATCTGCGCCAGCCTCTCCGCCATGCGCGACGGCGGGTACTCGGCCAAAATCTCGGCATCGCTCGCCCGCAGCGCCTCAATGCGCGCGCGCAGCTCCGCGTCGGTCTGCTCGAGCGCGGCTATCCGGGCCTGCTCCTCCTCCGGCAGCGCGTTTAAAAGGTACCACTCCAATTTTACGTCGGAGATATAATCCTGGCTCATACGCCCTCCAGCTCCTTTAACGTGTCCCGCAGGGCTTGCAGACGTTTGCGCACCCCGTTTACCGACATCTTGACCATCTGCGCGGTCTCCTCAAGCGTAAATCCGTCTACCAGATGCAGCACCGCGATGGTGCGGCTCGACTCCGGGTGCTTGCCGAAGAGTTTTTTTAGAACGCCGCGGCTCATGTGGCGCTCCTCGTCGTCGCCCGCGCTCGCGATGCGCTCTAAAAGCGAGTCGCCGTCTGATACCTTGTGGCGGGTCGAGTAGCGCTGCAGCTCCTTCAGGCACTGGTTAGTGGCCATGCGCCACAAAAGGCTCACCGGGTGGCCGGCGTGGAGGAGGTCCTGCTTCTCGTGCACTATAATAAAGACCTCCTGGGCGGCGTCCACGGCGCGGTCGGTGTCGCCGAGCATGCTGCGGCAGCGGCGCAGCACCATAGGCCAGTACTTCCTGAAAAGCTCCGCGGCGTCCACGGCGGCGTGGCCGGCGCCGTTTTCCGCAATTTCCACATTTTCCGCTTCCATACTTCTATAAATAATATATGCGGCGGGAAATTACCTCAGGAATTTGAATTTTCTGAAAAAATAACCATCCGGTCCTATGGTTTATGTATATTATACTATAAGATTACACTATTAAATACTATACCCGCTCCGTTCGGCGGCATCACGGCTGCCGTGCAGACGGCGGTTAAGGCGCTGGAAAGCGTTAAGGTCATACAGTACGCCGAGAGCCTCGGCGGTACGGACAGCCTTATCACCTACCCCATGCCGCAAACTCACGCGGAGATACCGGAAAGCGAGCGGCTGGCGCGGGGGATAGACGGCTGCCTGCTGCGCCTGCCGGTGGGGCTTGAGGCGGCGGATGATTTGATTGCGGATTTGGAACAGGCGATGGGCGGGGAGGGGCGTGGATTGGGGCGCGATGCCCCGCCAATATTTCGCGTGCGTGTTTTTAGCATTATCTTATTTGTAGAGCGGATCTGGATTCTCAGGGTCAAGTTCTTCACGCCAAAAGGGGAGATTTCTCCTTATGTCATCGTAATATTCACGAAAAACCACCTTATCGCCGTCTGCAAACTCAAATGTTATAATTAAATCTTTTCGTATGAAATTTTTAAGAGGAATATTATTTGAGCGCTTTTTGTTTATTTGATTCATAAACGTTTCCGTTATGTAAAATTTCCGTCCGCCACGCATGTATACGTAATAGGGCGGTTCGACAAACGATAATACAATATCTAACATATTAGTTCCATCATCTTCTTTAGGTGAAGTTATACAGGCATATCCGCCGCTTTGATGCCAGTATGCACTAACAAGCCTGTTGATATCTAATATTTCGCGGTCCCGATGATAAAATCTCTTAAGCGTTACTACCGCTTTTTCTACAATTTGGGCAGCTGTCCACGCTTTGGCAATTTCCTTCGCAAGTATTTCTCCGTTGTCTTCGTCTTCCGATTCATCACTTGAGTATGCGTTGAGGCTGCCGCCTGCCGGCGCGACGGCACTACCGTTGTCCTCAACGCTGCGCGGGGGGATGGCGCCATCGTTGCCTTGGCCGGTATCTTTTTTGTTGCAGCCGCACAGCAATACCATCAGCAGCAGGATCGTAACGGTTCTCATTTTTTACCCTTTACACAGCGCACCGAACAGCCGTCTACTTCATTGCCGTCGTTAAAGAGGTCGTCTCCTTGCCAAAGAATCTGTCGATACCACGACGACATTGCTTTCCCATCGTTGTAGTTGACGCTCCACCACTTGGCGGACAGGCCGATACTCATGAAGATGCTGCCGAGGTTGGCGCGTCCCATGTGAATATGCATCTCACCGCCGGGCAGGGCCGAAAAACCGAAATCGTCGGTACCGTTGCCTGCATAATACGTGCCGTCACCGCCCGTCCCCTCTTTCCAGCCGGTTTTTGATTTAAGCGTCTTACCCGCTTCCGACCATGAGCGTTCATAATCATGCCGTCCGCCAACTGCCAGAGCCAAACTATCCCAGTCATCGCCTGTTGACAGACGCCACCCAGTTGGGCAAGCCTTCAATGCCGTTTCCCACGCATAGAGCCTGCCGTATTTTTTGCAATTAGACTCGTCATTCTCATAACACCACGACGTACCCGTCTTGAAATTCAAATTCTCCGCCATCCACGTCAAGTTACCTATTTTCACGGTACGGTACTTCTTCCCGTCCCGCGTATCTGTAAAACTCCCGGCGGTACCGGACTGTGCGTAAACGTTCTTCTGCATCCCACCCGCAGCGATTACCGCGAGGGCCGCGAGGGCGAGGAGCGTTGTTGCTGTTGGGCGGTGGATTTTGGGGGGTGTGGTCATAATTGTAATATACATTATGTCTGGGGCGTGTGGGGAGATTATGAGATGGGCTTGATTTCGGGGGGCGGGATAAAAGGGGGCGCGCCCTGTGCCGCAAAAGGCGCGGATCGGGGCGGCGGGGCGCAATTGCTGCGCTATTGCGGGGCCGCAAAGTCCCGAACACAGCGCACGCTACGCAGGTTTGCCTTGCGGTAGCTGCCCTCGTACACGTAGTCGTTGTAGTGGTGCATGCGCCGATACCAGGCGTTGCTCGCATCGTTCTCCGTGACGCTCCACCAGTAGCCGAGGTAGCCGGCATCGTAGAAATTGCCGCCGGAACTGCCGTAGCCGCCGAGCAGGGCCGAAAAATCGAAATCATCTGTGTAGAAATTGCCGCCGGAACTGCCTTTGCCGCCGGGCAGGGCCGAAAAACCGAAATCATCTGTACCGTTGCCTGATACCAAGTTACCATCGTCATCCTCCCTGTCTTTCCAACCAGTTGTTGATTTAAGCTTTTTACCTGCAACTTTCCAATAATAATCACCATTTTCATCTTTCTCACGCTGACCACCGACCTCCACAGTCAAACTGGCCCAATCTTCATCACTCGGTACCCGCCACGGGGCCGGACAGGCTTTCATCGCGTCATCCCAATTATAGAGCCGCCCGTATTTGGTACAGTTGGAATCTGCGTTTTTATAACAAGCTGAACTATCCGTTACGAAGTTAAGATTCTCCGCCATCCACGTAAGATTCCCAATCCTCACCATCCGGTACGTCTTGGCATCCCGCGTATCGGTAAACGTACCGTCACCGTTATCAATTATCGTCATCGCAATCTGTACGGTATCAGCCACAGGCGCAGCATCCTTACGCACCGCCGTCTTGCCGCATCCAGCCGCGATTACCGCAAGGGCCGCGAGGGCGAGGAGCGTTGTTGCTGTTGGGCGGGGGATTTTGGGGGTTGCGGTCATATATTACGTCTTGGCTGGCAGGTACTCGTACCCCAGCTCTTTCAGTTTGGATTTTGTGAATTCCAATATGTCTTGAGCGTCTTTCAGCGCTTGTTTCATATGCTGCTCTGTTAGCGCCAGTGTTGGCGGGTAGCGCGTATCGGATACGTATGTTGTTAGCGTATCGCAGACTGCTATATAGTTATCAAAATCAAACAGCTGTTGTTTACAGCGTTCGATTAAGATTTCAAGATCATGTGTTTTGGGCGGTGCGGAGCCATTTGCGGCGATATACGCCTTTAAGATTTTCTCCGCTGCCTGCTGGCAATGGAAACATATTATCTCTATCGGAACCGGGTGGAACGTATTCGATGATTTTAACGCGTGGTCATAGTCCATTTGTGCGAGATAGATCCACTCGTTAACGATCGGGTTAGGCGCGCTCATACAGCACTACTCCCTCCTTTGCAATCACATGCTCAAGCGAGCCTGCGTAAGCAGCGCGATAAGAAAAAACATCCTGATTGCGGGTAAATAAATCCAGCGGCATTTTTCGCATATAACGCATTCTCCTCCTGAAGTCAACGGTGATGTCAATCGGATTCCTGTCGTTCACAGGCGTGAGGACACACAAATCAATATCGCTGTCTGCGGACTCCTCCCCGCGGGCGTGGGAGCCGAACAGGATGATCTTGCTAACGATCCCCGTTTCGACCAGCGTTTCTACGATCCTGTCGAGTTCGGATTTGACTTTTTCGGTCATACAATGCCCCTTTTGTATATAATATACAATATCGCCGGCCAAAAAGCAAGGGCGGGGGGTAAAAATATGGGCGGATGGGGGATTTTTTAGGGGACGGATAGCTGATGGATTGCTGGGAGGCGCGGGTCGGGGCGGCGGGGCGCAATTGCTGCGCTATTGCGGGGCCGCAAAGTCCCGAACACAGCGCACGCCATACATGTCCGACTTGTTGACGTAGTTCCTGGTCGCGAGGTCGTTGTTGTAGTACATGCACCGGTACCTGGCGTAGTACGCACCGTCCTCCTCCGTGGCACTCCACCAAGAGCCGCGGTAGCCGGCAAGGTAGAAATTGCCGCCGGAATCGCCTTCGCCGCCGGGCAGGGCCGAAAAACCGAAATCATCTGTACCATTACATAATACCAAGTTACTATCCTCATCCTCCCTGCCTTTCCAACTAGTTGTTGATTTAAGCTTTTTACCCGCAACTTTCCAATAATAATCACTATATTCATCATCCACACGCTGACCACCGACCGCCAGAGCCAAACTGTCCCAATCTTCATCACTCGGTAGCCTCCACCCAGCCGGACAGGCTGTCATCGCGTCATCCCAATTATAGAGCCGCCCGTATTTCTGACAGTTGCGTTCGTCATTTTCATAACATACAGAACTATCCGTTACGAAGTTAAGATTCTCCGCCATCCACGTAAGATTCCCAATCCTCACCATCCGGTACGTCTTGGCATCCCGCGTATCGGTAAACGTACCGTCACCGTTATCAATTGTCGTCATCGCAATCTGTACGGTATCAGCCACAGGCGCAGCATCCTTACGCACCGCCGTCTTACCGCACCCCGCCGCGATTACCGCGAGGGCGAGGAGCGTTGTTGCTGTTGGGCGGTGGATTTTGGGGGGTGATGTCATTTTATAAATATACATCATGTTCGTGGCGGGTGGGGAGATTGATTGTGAGATGGGCGGGGATTTTGGGGGGCGGGATAAAAGGGGCGCGCCATGTGCCGCAAAAGGCGCGGGTCGGGGCGGCGGGGCGCAATTGCTGCGCTATTGCGGGGCCGCAAAGTCCCGAACACAACGCAGCGAAAACAGGAATGTCTTGAACTTGATGCCCCTGTCCACGCCCTCGTTGCGGTAGTACATGAGCCGGAGCCAGGCGTGGTTCGTATCGTCCTCCGTGGCGCTCCACCAGTAGCCGAGGTCGCCGGCACTGTAGAAATTGCCATCGCTCCAACGGTAGCCGCCGGGCAGGGCCGAAAAACCGAAATCATCTGTACCGTTGCCTGATACGGAGTTGCCATTGTCATCCTCCCAATCGTCCCAACCAGTTGTTGATTTAAGCTTTTTACCCGCAACTTTCCAATAATAATCACCATATCCATATTCCACACGCTGACCACCGGCCGCTACTGTCAAACTGTCCCAATCTTCATCACTCGGCACCCGCCACCCTGCCGGACAAGCGGTCATCGCGTCATGCCAATTATAAAGCCGCCCGTATTTGGTACAGTTGCGCTCTTTGTTATCGTAACTGTTATCGTAACAAGCAGAACTATCCGTTACGAAGTTAAGATTTTCCGCCATCCACGTCAATATCCCAATCCCCACCGTCCGGTACGTCTTGCCATCACGCGAATCGGTAAAAGTACCGCTAATGACATTGGGCGTTGCCGCCGCTGTTTGTACGGTATCAGCCAAAGGCGCAGCATCCTTACGCTCCGCCGTCTTACCGCACCCAGCCGCAATTACCGCAAGGGCCGCGAGGACGAGGTGCGTTGTTGCTGTTGGGCGGTGGATTTTGGGGGGTGATGTCATTTTATAAATATACATCATGTTCGTGGCGGGTGGGGAGATTGATTGTGAGATGGGCGGGGATTTTGGGGGGCGGGATAAAAGGG
>Ga0209755_10000812_pt1 | contig 53918 bp, 51 predicted proteins | sample TergutCo191P1_FD_187301 | JGI IMG/M metagenome (GOLD analysis project Ga0209755, IMG submission 187301) | Cornitermes sp. P1 segment gut microbial communities from Petit-Saut dam, French Guiana - Co191P1 (SPAdes) (version 2) | ecosystem: Host-associated > Arthropoda: Insects > Digestive system...
GATATTCACTACATATCGGTAGCCGAATGAGCATTTTCACCAAAGGCAAAAGCCCTGTTCTGCTGGTTTTATTACCATTTTTTGTCCAACCCTTGCGGGAGCGACAAAGAGAAGTATACCCACTTCCAAACTCCATGTCAAGGCTTTTTTTAAATTATTTTGTAAAAAAAGAACTGCACCACATACAGATACAGCCTTCTTTAGACACAATGTATTCTTATTCGCTTGGGGGATTGAAATAATCGACGATTCCGAGGTAAATTCCCCACGCGATTTTTTCCTGATAAGCGTCGGTTAAAAGCCTTTCGCGCTCGTTGTAGTTGGTAAGAAAGCCGCATTCTACAAGGACTGCGGGCATCACGGTCTGTTTAAGCACAAAATAATTGCTGTTAGCCTTTGCCTTAAATTTGTTTGAAGGGTCAGCAAATTCGCACAAGCGAGTCTGTATAAGGGTCGCGAGTTTTTCGCTGTTGTCGGATTCGTTAAAAAAGAAAACTTGCGCACCGTGTACGCCCGATTTTCCAAAAGAATTTTGGTGAATGCTTACAAAAATGTCCGAGTGGGACGAATTTGCAATCACGCGGCGGGTGTGCATATCGCCCGATTTGCTTTTGCTTAGGCCGGAATCGTCCACCCGTGTGATAATCACCGTCGCTCCGCCTTGTTCCAAAAATGTCTGCAATTTTTTTGCGATACTCAAATTGATATGCTTTTCTTCCACTTTTCCCTGCACCATGCCGGGGTCCCAGCCGCCGTGCCCCGCGTCAATCACCACTATTTTTTTTGAAAGCGGCATCGCGAAAACAGTTGTATTTCCGAAAATAACCGCCGCAAAAAATATCAATGCAAAAAATCTCTTCATTATAAAACCCGCCTTGTACAATATTTTTGTTTATCTTTAGCAATCCGCGCAAATTTTATTAATGCAATTTTCTCCAACTTGTTACGATTTCTTGCGAAAAAACGCGTTTTATCATACAATATGAATATCTCGGTCGAAGGACGGTTGCGATGAGCTACTCTGTCGGAATTGACGTGGGTTCTACCACGCTTAAAACGGTTGTTTTGGACGGCGACGGAAATATTATTGAAAAATCATATCAGCGTCACCTTTCGCGTGTGCGTGAGGTGACGGCAGAACATATTGCTTCATTAAGGCAGATTTTGGACGGTCACAAATTAAAAGTGAGCGTTACGGGTTCTGCGGGGCTCGGCGTTGCGCACAATGCCGGGCTTAATTTTGTGCAGGAAGTTTTTGCGGCGGCGGGCGCGGTTAATAAAGAACTGCCCGAAACGGATGTTGTAATCGAACTTGGCGGCGAAGACGCGAAAATTATCTTTCTGCGCGGCACGTTGGAAGAACGCATGAACGGTTCTTGCGCGGGCGGAACGGGCGCGTTTATCGACCAAATGGCAACTCTAATGAATGTGGACGTAGACGACCTTGACACGCTGTACGAAAATTTCACACAAATTTACCCGATTGCGTCACGTTGCGGGGTTTTTGCGAAAAGCGATATCCAATCCCTGTTAAATCAAGGCGCGAAGAAAGAGGATATTGCGGCAAGTATTTTTCAAGCGGTTGTTGACCAGACGATAGGCGGGCTGGCGCAAGGCCGCCCTATTACGGGCAACGTGCTTTTTCTTGGCGGGCCGCTTTCGTTTTTTAAGGGCTTGCAAAATCGCTTTATTGAAACTCTGGGACTAACACCGCAAAACGCCGCGTTTCCCGAACTGGGGCCGTATTTTATGGCACTGGGAAGTGCCTTCAACGCGGCAAAACTGCCCGACAATAAAGCCGTTACGTTTAACGCGCTCTGCGACAGCCTTTCCAACAGCACGGAAGCAAGCGCGTCTGTTTTGCGCGGACAACCGCTGTTTGAAACCTCGCAGGATTTTGAAAATTTCGCCCACCGCCACGGTTCGGTTTCTGTGGCGGAAACGGAACTTGCGTATTATTCGGGCAAGGCGTACTTGGGCATTGACGCGGGTTCTACCACCACAAAGGTAATTTTAATCGCGGAGGACGGCTCTGTGTTGTACAAGCATTATTCGTCCAACGGCGGCAATCCGTTGCCCGTTATCCAAAAGCAACTTGCGAAAATTTTACGCCTTTGCAGTTCTCGTGTAGAAATCGCGGCGGGAACGGTTACGGGCTACGGCGAAGACTTAATCAAAGCCGCATTCGGGCTGGATTTCGGCGTGGTGGAAACGATTGCGCATTACGCCGCGGCGCGTCATTTTAACCGCAACGTAGATTTCATTTTGGACATAGGCGGACAAGACATAAAGTGCTTTCACATAAAAGACGGCGTTGTGGATTCCGTTGTATTAAATGAAGCTTGTTCTTCGGGGTGCGGCTCGTTTGTGGAAACATTTGCCACAACGCTGGGCTATTCCGTTTCGGAATTTGCCGCCCTTGCAATGCGCGCAAAAAATCCCGTAGACCTTGGCTCGCGTTGCACCGTCTTCATGAATTCGTCGTTCAAGCAAGCGCAGAAAGACGGCGCGACAATTGAAGATATCTCCGCAGGGCTTGCAATGAGTGTCGTAAAAAACGCGCTGTACAAGGTAATTCGTGCAAGAAGCGCGGACGAACTTGGGCAGAATATAGTTGTGCAAGGCGGCACATTTTTGAATGACGCGGTTCTGCGCTGTTTCGAGACGGAACTTGGCCGCGATGTAATCCGTTTGCCAATAGCGGGGCTAATGGGCGCGTTCGGCGCGGCTTTGTACGCGAAAGAACACGCCGCGTCGTTACGCAAATCCAATCTTATTTCGCTGGAACAAATCGACTTTTTCTCCCACGAATCCAAAACGACAACCTGCAACGCTTGCACAAACAAGTGCTGTTTGACGATTAACACCTTCGCAAACGGCGGGCATTTTATTTCGGGCAACAAGTGCGAACGCGGCACGGGCGGCAGTAAAAATTCTGCAAACCCAAACCTCGTTTCATTCAAGTACGATTTTATTTTGAATTACCCTACATACGGCACGGGGCGCAAAAAAATAGGCCTGCCGCTTGTGATGAATATGTACGAAACTATACCGTTTTGGTCTACGTTTTTCTCAAGCCTTGGCTGTGACGTTGTTTTAAGCGAGCCGTCTACGCGGGAATTGTATATGCGCGGGCAAGCAACCGTTGCTTCCGACACTATTTGTTACCCCGCAAAACTTGCCCACGGCCACGTAGAATCCCTCCTAGAAAAGGAAGTTGACGCAATTTTCTACCCCTGCATGACATATAACATTGACGAAAATATTTCCGACAACTGCTACAACTGCCCCGTCGTCGCCTACTACCCCGAAGTCTTAACAGCCAACATCTCCATTCCCAAACAGGTAGACTTCATCAAGCTTCACGTAGGATTTCAGAACAAAAAGAAACTATCCGCACGCCTTTTTGACGAACTGAAACCCCTCCTTCCAGACCTGCAAAAAAAGGAAATCCAAACCGCCGCCGAACGCGCATACGAAGCCTACGACGCATACACCAACCACGTAACGGAACAGGGTCGCCACGCTCTTGAATACGCGCAAAAACACGCACTTCCCATAATCGTGCTGGGTTGCCGCCCCTACCACATAGACCCCGAAATCAACCACGGCATAGACAAACTCTTATGCTCCATGGGCTTCGTTGTAATCACCGAAGACGCCGTAAGCCCCCTAATACAAAAGCAAACCCTGGGCGTTCTAAACCAATGGACATACCACGCCCGCCTATACAACGCCGCAAAATTCGTCACCCAGACCCCCAACGCCGAAATGGTACAACTCGTCTCTTTCGGTTGCGGCATTGATGCAATCACGGCCGACGAGGTAAGCGAACTACTCAAACACCACAACAAACTCTACACCCAAATAAAAATAGACGAAATAAAAAACCTAGCCGCCGCAAAAATTCGGTTGCGGAGTTTGGAAGCGGTCATGAAGAATGAAGACCGAGAGAAAGACCGCGGGGCTTCGCCCCGCACCCCACCCGCTTTTTTGAAAAAAAGCGGGGCAAAAAACTTTAACATGGACTAGCGATAAACTGTGTCGTATTCCCCAAAACCGCGCGTATGCGCGGTTTTGAGTTAAAGTTTTGATGAAACTTTTTCAAAAGTTTCCGGGGTTTGGGGCAGGGCCCCAAGGTTTTAATTCTTTTCCAAATACTCAAAAATAATCCGCACAGACTTCTTTGCGGCCTCTTTCATAAATTCGTTGAAATCAAAGGAGGAGTCATCGTCGGCGTTGTCGGAGATGGTGCGGACAATGCCGAATGGTGTGGCGTTCAGGGTGCAAACGTGGGCGATGCTTGCGCCCTCCATTTCGCAGGCAGTTGCGCCGAAGGTGTTTGAGATTGCGGTTTTGGTTTGGGCGCAGCTTATGAATTGGTCGCCGGTTGCGATAGTTTCTGTGCGGTAGCTGCCAAATTTTGCGGCGGCAGATTCCAGGCGTTTTACAACGTCCGGTGTGCAAGGCAGAAAAACGGTTTCCAGTTCGGAAATGAAGCCGCGTTCCAATCCGAGGGGGGTTAAATCCAGGTCGTGTTGCACGGCTTTTTCGCCGATAACGATGTCGCCGATTTTCGCCGAGCCGCAAACAGAACCCGCAACCCCCGTGTTGATTATAACTTTTGGCGCGTATTTTAAAATCATGGTTTGGGCGCAAACGGCGGCGTTTACTTTGCCCATTCCGCACTGTGCGACAACAACGCTTGTGCCGCCGAATTTCCCTGTTACATAAGTAATTCCGCTGAATTCTGCGGTGCTTTTTTCGTCCAGTTTTTCAATTAAGGCTTCCACTTCGATTGCCATTGCTCCGATAATTCCAATCATGTTATACCTCCCATGCCGATGGCATAAAAAATTCTGTGAATCGCTTTTGTGCAAAACGGTCTGTCATTCCTGCGATGTGGTCTGCAATCGCGCTTTGCGGGTTTTCGTCGAAACGCGCCAAACTTTCGGGCGGCAGTTTTTGCGGATGTTGCAAGTAGTGTTCGTACATAAGGCGCAACATGGTTTTGATTTTGCCGCGCTCTTTAGAATGTAACTGGTTTGCGTAAACCCGCTCGAACATAAATGTGCGAAACTCTTTCAGCGTTGCCGCCGCGCTTGCCGAAAGCCCTATTTCGCCGCATTCCAAGCTGTTCTGCACAAGGTTGCGCACAAGAAAATCTATGCGTTTTGCGGGGGTTGCGCCGAACATTTCCAGAACCGATTTCGGCAATTCGTTTTGCTCCAAGATTTTTGCACGAATCGCGTCGTCAACGTCGTGGTTCATGTACGCAATCTTGTCGCAAAGCTGAACAATGCGCCCCTCCTGCGTGGACGGTTTGCAGGTTGTGCGATGATTCATAATTCCGTCGATTACTTCGTGGGTAAGATTTAGATTTTCCAGCGTTTCCACAACTCGTACGCTTTGCTCGTTATGCCTAAATCCGCCGTCAATCAGCCCGTTTAATGCATCTTCGCCCGTGTGCCCAAAGGGCGTGTGCCCAAGGTCATGCCCCAGTGCGATTGCTTCGGTTAAGTCCTCGTTAAGCCCCAACGCCCGCGCCGCCGTGCGCGAAATTTGCGCAACTTCCAGCGTATGCGTTAAGCGCGTTCGGTAGTGGTCGCGCTCAGGCGAAATAAATACCTGTGTCTTGTGCATAAGCCGCCTAAACGCCTTGCAATGCGTTATTCTGTCTCTGTCCTTTTGGAATTCCGTGCGGATATCGCATTTTTCACACGCCACTTTTCGCCCTTTGGTTTCCGCACTTTTTGCGGCCGTCGGGCTTAGTGTTTTCCGTTCCAGTTTTTCGCGTTGTTCTCGTATATTCATCTCATTTACACCTCAAATTTATACCCCGTTCCCCAAACGGTTTTTATCGCCCAAGAATCGGTTTTGCGCATTTTTTCCCGCAGACGTTTTACGTGAACATCTACGGTGCGCGTGTCGCCCGCGTATTCGTAGCCCCAGCACTCGGTTAAAAGCCTGTCGCGGGTGAAAGGCATCCCGGGGTGGCTGGCAAGAAAGTACAGCAGTTCAAATTCTTTAGGCGGAAGCTCCAATTTTTCGCCGTGATAAATTACGGTAAGTTTTTCCGCATCAACAGATAGATTTGGAAGAACCACCGCACGCGGAGTTTCCGATGGCTTGTTCTCATAGCGGCGCAAAACGGCTTTTACGCGGGCGATAAGTTCTTTGGGTTCAAACGGCTTCACGATATAGTCATCCGCGCCAAGCTCCAACCCAAGCACTTTATCAAAAGTCTCGCCCTTCGCAGAAAGCATGATTACAGGAACAGAACTTACCCGCCTAATTTCTCTGCAAACCTGATACCCGTCCATGCCCGGCAACATCAAGTCCAGAAGCACCAAAAATGGCGCGTACTGCGGAAAAACCTCCACAGCATCGCGCCCGTTGTACACCTCTTTGGTTTCAAAACCTTCCTTGCGCAGGTAAAGCGAAATCAATTCCGCAATATGCTTATCATCATCAACAACAAGAATTTTTGCCATCTGCATCACCTGTCCTGTGGATTAGTATACATTACGCGGGCAGATTACGGCAATTAAATTTTAAATGCGCTAAATCCCCCCGAAAGCCTGTAACATTTCCGAACGGCTTGGCATATGTTAGACATGAATACATTTTCCTTGCGGGGGGATTTTTCATGTTTATGCCAATTTTGTCGGGTCTGGTTGTTTCAATTGACGCGTTTTTTATTGGAATTTCGCTGGGGTTGCAAAAAAAATGCACCTTCGCGCATCTTGCGGCGATAAATGCATTTCTGTTTGTGCTGTGCATTTTTGGATTTTTGCTTGCGGGGCAGATTTACGAATCCATACCGTTTGACCCTGATTTGATTGTGGGGTTCGCGTTTATCGCGTTGGGGCTGTGGACTATCTTGCAGTATTTTGTTTTTGCCTACATTAAAACAATTGTTCTTGTGGGCTTTATCATGAGCCTTGAAGCAATGCTTATCACAATGGGCATCACGTTTATTTTTCTGCCGTATTCGGGTTTTGTTATCCCCGTAACGGTTGCGCTTGCGCATTTCGTATACTCTGCGCTGTCGTTTGGATTGGCGCGTACCAAACACGTAAAGCGTGTTTCGCCTGCGGTTAGCCATGTTGTTTCGGGGCTTTCGCTTATCGTGTACGGGCTTTTTGCAATTTTTGTAGACTTTGGTATGTAACTTTGCTACAATGCTTTTCAAATAGGATAGAGTAGGAATAAACGCGTTAAGTGCCGAACGGACGGGGAGTTGCCGTTTGGACGAACAGGACATAAATGTCTTGGCGGTGTTTATTCCGCATCCCGCTGTCTGCATAAGGGGAAACTTCCGTTTATGTGTGCGGTGAAATTTCACATGAGTGGAGGTTTTTTAATGCGCGAAATTAGCAGAACGCAAAAAATTGTTACCGTTGCATTACTGATTGCAATGGACGTGGTACTTACCCGCGTGTTTTCGATTAACACGCCCATACTGAGAATCGGCTTTGGATTTTTGCCGGTTGCCGTGTGCGCAATGATGTTTGGGCCAATATGGGCGGCGGCGGCCGCCGCGCTTGCCGATATAATCGGGATTACGCTGTTTGCCCCAATGGCTGCGCCCTTTCCGGGCTTCACGCTTTCGGCGGCACTTGTGGGCGTGGTTTTCGGTTTGTTCCTGTATAAATCACGGGGGCATTGGTTTCGCATTTTGTGTGCGGCGGCGATAAATTGTTTTGGTATCGGCCTTTTGTTGAACACATTTTGGCTTACAATCATAACGGATAATCCGTTCTTCGCGCTGTTGCCAACGCGGCTTGTGCAAAGTTCCGTCATGATTGTAATTCAGTTTGTAACGCTAAATCTTATCGAAAAAACAATGGGCGCACGCATACGAAGTCATGCCGCAGGGTCGGCGGGGCGGTCGAACGTTCACCAAGCGTGATGACGCCCGTTTGCATCACGTAAAACAAGATTTGTTTCGTCGTCGCGGTTTGGGTCGTGGTTTTCCGTTCCGCGACGGCGAGTGATATACAAAAACGCGCTTTCGGCGGCTGTTTCAACTCCCACCTCGCCCGCAAGCGGGTCGAAAACACGAAACGAAAAACCGCTTGGCGCAAGTTCGTTGCGCAACATTTGCAAAAACTGATGAAGCGCGGCTTTGCTCATCTTGTACGAAAACCCATTCGTTGTGCGGGTTTCGTTAATGGAAGCTTCCGCGCTTGATACATAAAACAATCGCTTCCCCTCCCCCGCTTCCAGAAGCGGCAGAAATTTCTCCAACCGTTCCATGGGCGCAATCACATTTTCGTGAAACGCCTTTTCAAATATGCCGCTGTCCGCACTCATGGAAACCTCAAAGTCGGCATCAAAATCCGTGCGGAAATCCGAAGTCTCCGCAAAGTAATCCAGCCGCTCGATTTTTTCAAAATCCTGCGGCGAAAAAACTTCGTAGCCTTCCCGTACAAAAACCGCCGTCAAGGCTTTTCCGAAATTATTTTCCATGTTTGTAATCAAAATTGTCTTTTTCATTTTTTCTCTCCAATTATGTGTGGTTAAATTCCATGGTAGTTTCTATGCTTGGTAAATTATCTGCCCTGTCATTAAAACGTGTTTCACAAAACCGCTTTTATCTTCTGTGGTATCAAGCAAAACAGGCTCGATATCAATACTAACTTCTCGGGTTAAGCCCCAAAGACGCGCGGATGTTTTGCGCCAATCACCGGAAAAGCCATCGAAAATAACAGCAACATCAATGTCACTTTCCTCGCGGGCGTTTCCGTTTGCGTATGAGCCGTAAAGCACAATAGAGGATGGTGATAACTCTTTTGTAATCAAATTAGCATAACGCTCGACAGTATCTACAACCGTTCTCTTATCCAACATAACAAGTCCTCCGTTTTCGCAAGCATCTCTTCGCAGATGTTCTCGGATAAATTCGCGGCAACATGATTTTTGTATTCGGGATAACGAGCCTCTATGTTAAGCGGATTCATCTCATCAACAAAAAGTAGTTGCTCGTTTGTCATTTGTTCATATAATCCGGCTTTGTTTGCCAATTTTGTAAGGTTATGAATTTTGGGCGGTATTTCCCCTTCGGCACAATCACGAGCAATAACCGCTTTTAATGCTTTTTCGATAACTTGATGACACATAAAGCCTACATAGAGATATCTGCCCGTTTTAAGCATAGCCCTTGCAGTTTCAATATCGTAATCGGCTATATCAAGCCAATATTTAACGCTTTCATTCATTATTGGTCGCCAGCCTTTCAGATATCTCATTATAACATTTTTTAGGACAACTGATGAAGTAATATTTTGCTTGATGTCAAATTTTTTGCAGTTTTGTGCCACCAAAAGTGGGTCATATGCTTAACAACAAAACAGCCCAATACAACAGGGGGATTTTTACCCTTATCACATTGGGCTTTTTGTGTGTGATTAAATTTGTTTACCTTGTACCAAATTGCAGTATCGTACCAAAGTAACCATATACCTGCCTGTCGTTTGGGTTTATGCTCCAGTGTGATTCCGCAATATATCCAAGCAAGTCATTTTCATGCGCCATGCCAACTCCAAGGTGCGTATGGTTGGGGTCTAATATATTTTCCCTATGCCCGGCTCTGGATAATAGCCATGATACTATGTTACTTTCAGGCGAAAAACTTAAACCTCCTGCGTTTTCCATCACCCATCCGCCTTGCCAACCTTCTCGTCTTGCTCTATCATCGGGGGTGGAGCCATCGGGACATACATGGTTTCCGTCTAGCACCATGGGAGCCGTAGCTCTGGCAGACCTGCCGAGTGAATCATCCCAAAGGACGGGGTTTAGCCCGTGCGCTACTCTTACTTCGTTGGTGAACCTGAACATTTCGCGTTCAAAAATGTCCATTATTTCTTCTTCGGAATAACCCATTCTAGCCAAGAAGGAAAGGCTATACGGGTTATGTTCCCGCATAAAATCTACATAGTATGGGGAGTCGTAGAACCAACCCATTCCAACATCTTTAACAAATACATCCCAACCGGGGGTATCGTGTATTGCATTAGCCACAATAAGCGGCGAAAAGAATACCGTAACAAGCCCACTAGCAGGGTCGTAGCCCACACCAATTAAATCGGAAATTTGTCCTTGGTCGCGTATAGGTCGGGGTTCTCCGCCCAGCCCATCCAAAGTCTGCACCATGATACCCATACTTACAAATCGGTCAAGTTCGCTTATAACCAAATCGGGAGAAAGATTGTTTGGCGGTACGCTAACCACAAGCGTTGAAGCGTCGAAAGGCATAGCGCGGAAACGGTCGTTGTTCGCGCTTCGCCAACGCGCCGCCGCAGAGAGGGTATCATCCCACTCCCATGTGTCACTGCCGCGGTTTATGCAGTACGCATTGATGGCATCAAACACAGCGCGTTCAAACGCCCGCGCTTCGGATTCTTCAACCACTACCGCTATCGGTTGGGTGTCGATTGCGTTCAGGTTAAGGTCAAACCCAAACATCCTAAGCAAATCGTAAATTTCGGCATTGAATAAATCTTCAGGCGTTATCCTTGCAGAATTGCTGCGCATGGTAACGGTTTGTGTTTCGCCATTCCAATCCACGTCTGCGCCAAGACGCTCTGCGGCATAACGGAACGGCACAAAAGTTCTGCCGCCGTGCAGTATCGGTGTACCCATGTTATTAGGAAGCGTTCTGCCTATGGTAAGGGCAAAGGATGAAGCCACAGGATGGCTTTGCATTATGGTAGCGGTTTGTGTTGCGCCGTCCCAATCTACTTCCGCGCCAAGTGCTTCCGAAACAACGCGAAGCGGCACCATTGTTCTGCCGTCTGCAATAAAGGGTGCGGCGTCACCTTCTTGTGTCACGCCATTAACCGTAAAGGCAGTGCTTCCCACCGTTAGGCTGATGGTTGTAACTGCATTGTTTTCGGGCATACCCAGCACCGCGTCCCAAGCCAACACAGGGCTTGATACCGCCGCCAACATAAAAAAAGCCGCCAAAATTACCGCAACTGTTCCTGTTTGTATCTTCTTCATTAAAGTGTCCCCTTCGCTTTTTATTGGATTTTTTCTTAGATTTTAACATTTGCACAATGCATAATCAATCTTATTGTTCTATATTTGGAAAAAGCGTGACTTTGCGCCGTAAATCTGTTAAAATCTTCGGCATGGTTATACATAACAAACAAGGGGGCATATATGAAAGTGCGGCTTGTAATGTTTTTTGCGTCTCTAATTATTTTGCTTGCCGGATGTGAAAGAACCGAAGATGTAAGTTTGTTTATGGCAACCGGCGGAATAGCGGGCACGTATTTTCCGCTGGGCATGGCAATGGCAGATGTTATTTACGAAAACACCGGCATTGATATTGAAGTTGTGGCGTCGGGTGCTTCGCGGGATAACATAAGGCAAATTGCGGCGGGTCGCGTACAGCTTGCCATCGCGCAAAACGATATAATGAGTTATGCATTTCACGGCACGGGCATTTGGAACAGGTATGATGCAGTAACAAATTTTTCCACGCTTATGACGCTTTATCCGGAAATTGTGCAGGTTGTTGTGGCGGCAAATTCCGATATTTTCAGTGTGGATGATTTGGCGGGGCGGCGTGTTTCTATTGGTGACGTGGGGTCGGGCGTGGAAGCCAACGCGATTCAGATACTGGACGTCCACGGGCTAACGCGTAACGATATCTACCCCGTTAATATGGGCTTTAGCGATTCTGCCGAAGCCGTGCGGGAATTTCGGATAGACGCTTTTTTTGTTACGTCTGCCGCGCCTAACGCCGCCGTAATGTATTTGGCGTCGCATAAAGATGTACGTATTCTGCCCATGTCCGACGATGTGATTAGGCTTCTTAAATCGCGGTATCCGTTTTACACGGAAAGCGTGTTGGACAGCACAGATTACCCTTGGATTACAGAACCGATTAGCACCGTTGCGGTTCATGCAACACTCATAGCGTCCGACGATGTATGTGAACAAGTTGCGTATGACATCGTGCGTACCCTCATAGAAAACCGCGCCGACATCAACCACCCGATGAACGTGAATATTACAATGCAAAACGCAACGCAGTCTATCAGTGTGGATTTTCACGCAGGGGCGCGCCGCTTTTTTGAATCCCGCGGCGGCTTGTACGAAGTGCTTGTAAATACCTATCTCCAAATCTTGGACGCGGTAACGGGTCTAAGTTTGTGGCAACATCCGTTAAGCGAAAACAATGTGTTTCACATTACCTATACTCATTCTGTAAATCAAAGCCCTGTAAGGGAAGTGTACAAAATTGCAAACGAGCAGATTGTTTTGTATGCCATGTATTTTTACTCCTTCGGGGCGGGTATGCCCGCAGGGCCCGAAGACGGGCAAGTTCTAACGCATTTGCCCGATGGCGGTATGAGGCTTTCTTCAATTAACCGCGTCATGTACACGTTTGTTAATGTTTCGGACTATGCCACGGGTCATACTTTGCACATTGGCGGCGCATTGATACCGATGTATTCGCTAACCGATAACGCCGTGCGGCTTATGGTGGGGAGGTAGTATCGGTGTTTAAAAATTTGACGATAAAAACAAAATTAATCGTATGGGTTACGTTAAGCATTGCGTTGGTGACAATAGGTATCACCGTCACATGGTATCTTGAAATGGAGCGCGTGTTGTACAACCAAACGGAAGACCGTTTGCACAGCAACGTGGAAACAATGACGCTTATCATTGATACTTTCAAGACGCATACGAATGGGCTTTTGGAAACCATTTCCGTTTTGCCGCAGGTGCATTACGTGCTGGAAAACGGATGCAACACGGATGCAAATTTCATTTTGCAACACCTGTTCAGCGGCATGAAAACAGACGACAGACATATCTTGTACGACAATTTTGTTATCTTCAACGCGGAGATGGAACAGGTTGCCGCCGCGCATCGCGGCACGCCCGATACATCTTTTGTACGCCAGAATTTTTCTTTGGCGCGTACCGCACCCGGGGAAATGTGGGTTTCCAATATCAACCAGAGTTTGGGCTGGATGCAACTTTGGTATGCCCTGCCAATCATGAACGGTAATGAATTTGCGGGATTGGCGGCGGTTTCCGTAAACACTCGCGCCCTGCGCAACATACTAAACCACGACCGCGAACACGCATATTTTATTAACATCACAGACAGAACGGGCACTATTCTTTTCTCCAACCGTATGGAATACATCGGGCTGCACGCAAACGATTTAGGGCTTTCCGAACCCTTCGGGCAAATGACAACGTATGCTGTTTTGCAACATACATCCGCCATTACAGGGCTGGCGCAACTTGCGTATGTCTCCGTAGACGACCGCTCCGGCTGGACGCTTATCAGCTTTTTCTATGTACACGAAATGGACAATGTAGACCGCACAATTTTTGTTTCATTCGTACCAATTTTTCTTGGAATAACCTTGGGCGCGATTCTTCTAATCGGGCTTCTTAACAGCTCGTTAAACCCGCTTAAATCTCTTGCGGAAGTCGCCGAAAAAATAGCGGACGGCGACACAGATGTAGACTTTGAAATTACCAACAACAACGAAATCAGCCAAATTGCACGTTCTTTTCTTGCGATAGTGAAGCAAATGCAACTTGCCAAAATAGGAGCGGAAAGCGCGTCTAAAGCAAAAACCGCGTTCCTTTCCAACATGAGCCACGAAATACGCACCCCCATGAACGCAATCATCGGCATGACGCTTATCGCCCAAAGCACAGAAGACCCGGCACGCATCAAAAATTGCCTTATCAAAATAGACAAGGCATCCAATCACTTACTGGGGGTGCTTAACAAAATTTTGGATATGTCCAAAATTGAAGCAAACCAATTGGAACTTTTCCCGCGTTCATTTGAACTAAAGAGAATGCTTAACGGCGTAATAAGCGTGTTAAGCGTTCTTGTGGAAGAAAAAGGTCTTCGCATAGACGTTGAAGTAGATGACGAAATTCCGCCATACATTCTGGCGGACGAAGTACATCTTGCGCAGGTTATTACAAATTTATTGTCCAACGCCATAAAATTCTCGCTGAAGTGCAGAACAATTAACCTGCGCGTTAGGCGCATTGCCGACAGCGGCGAAGAACTCTTGCGCATAGACATTACCGACATGGGCATAGGCATTGCGGAAGAAGAACAGTCCCGCTTGTTTGACGCATTCGAGCAACTTCATGCCGCCCGCAAATTTGGCGGCACAGGATTGGGGCTGTCCATTTCCAAGCACATTGTCACCATGATGGGCGGCGAAATTTGGGTTAATTCCAAACCCGACGAAGGCTCTACATTTTCGTTTACGCTTCCGCTGAAAGAGGGGCAAGAACCCTCCGCCGCACAATCCCAAGAGCAACACAATTTCAAAGGCCGCACCGTTCTTATCGTGGAAGACATAGAAATAAACCGCGAAATTGTAATGGCTCTCTTGGAAGATACAGAAATTGAAATGGATTGCGCAGAAAACGGCATACAAGCCGTTGATATGTTCCGCCGCGCCCCCGCCCGCTACGACATAATTTTAATGGACATACAAATGCCCGTGATGGACGGGCAAGAAGCAACACGCCTTATCCGTAGCATGAACATCCCACAGGCACAAAGCGTCCCCATTCTTGCAATGACCGCAAACGTATTCCAAGACGACATTGACTCCTACATGGCAATCGGCATGAACGACCACCTCGCCAAGCCCCTCGACATGGAACTCGTACTGGAAAAGCTGATGTACTATTTGAATATGTAAGTTCTCGGGAGTATGTAAGTTCTCGGGGCTCTGCCCCGAACCCCGCAAGCCTTTAAAAAGGCTTGACCCAAACTTTAACATGGACTAGTGATAAACTTTCACCGCAATCAAAAAATCGCGCATTCGCGCGATTTTTTAGTTAAAGTTTTTTTCAAGGATAATTCAGCAATACGGCTGTATTATCCTTGAAAAACATCTTCGTCTATGTGTTGTATTGCGAACAGTATGCACTGTTTTATCAGCTCGTTACGAGACATTTTCTGTCTTTTTGCAAACCCATCTATCTGCGATATTAATACATCTTCCAGCCGAATAGATATTACGGTTCTTTCGGGGATTTTGGGTATAAATTTATCATTCATAATGCACGCACTCTCCTATATACGAAATTTTACAGTGTGTTCGATAGCGTGCATATATTAATGGATTCACATAAAATAAAATATCATGCTTGTATTCATGACATGAATACGATATACTTTCTTTCATATAAAAATTTCATAAAAGGAGAGTTGCATAATGACTACGAGAAAAGGTAAATTTCAAGGGTTTGTGGCGGGGGTATTGTTTATGACAATGCTCGTTCCGGCAGTGGGGGTTTTTGCAAATACAGTGGTAAGGGAACTGGCATTTGGTATACGTATTCAAATTGACGGCGTTCACCTAAATCTTGACGAGGAAAGCCGTCCGTTCGTGATGGACGGAAGAACATTTCTGCCCGTAAGGGCAATTGCTGATGCGGTTGGAAAAGATGTTTTTTGGGACGCGCCCACGCAGACTGTACATCTTTACAGCAGAACAGGTACAGGACTTGATGTAGTTTACACCCCGTTGCCGCAACCAACGCCCGTACCGACCACGGCACGTACTTACCTAGAGGTTGATATACAGGGGCGAAGCGGATGGGGAAGCAGCGTAACTGGCGGTGCGGGAGTCCATCGTCATCCCCAAAACGGAACGTTTACTATGAGCGGTGATATTTTTCTTTCCGGCTTATCGCAAACAGGAGCGCATCACGGAGACCATCACGCCACTTACGATATAGCCGGGCGAGGTTATACCCTGTTTACCGGAACAATCGGAATGGTTGACGGACATGAAGGCGGCAATTTTTTAATAACGGCAGACGGCAGACCTTTGGCAAATTTTACGCTTACTCCGGGGGAACGCCCAATGCAAGTAACCGTGCCGCTTCCGGCAGGCGCACTGGAATTCCGTATCCGTTTTGAACCCGAAGGACGCACAAGGCTTGCACTTGGCAATGCGTTTTTTTCATAACAATGCAGGTGACGAGGAGGGTTTGAAATGGTATGTACAGAATGTGGAGACAAAACGGACAATATTTCCGCTAAATTTTGTCCAAAATGCGGGGGTAGCATGACGCAAAGCTTAACGCCCGAAGAAAAAGCGGCAAAGGCACATAAAAATTTGGTTGAAACCTGCGTACTTATAGCAGTGGGGGCTGTAGTTGCTTTGGTAGTGATGGGTGTGTTTGTTTTTTCGGAATGTGAATGGCGGGACTGCACCGCCAGAACCACGGCAATCGAGCGCGATTTTTGCAGGGAACACACGTGCATGAGACAGGGGTGCAACCATCCAAGAATGACCCGCATAAGCCCAGGTAATCCGGGTGGCGTTGCACCAACCTGCCGTAACTGCATTCACTGGTAAAACAAGAAGGGGATTTGGTGCATGGAAAATATATTTTGTTCAAATTGCGGAAAGGAACTTGAGCAGGATGCCGATTTTTGCATAAACTGCGGCGAAAAGTTAGGTGACAGCAACACGACCGAAGGTGACACGGAAAACGGAAAAAACGATACGCACAGGCAAATTTTTCAATTTGCCGCCGTCGCGCTGGTTATTTGTTTTTTCATTCTTCCCTTAGCGAGTTGTACGGCAACAAACAATCTTACTGCCACAGGCTGGCAAATTGCAACAGGCACGGGGGAAATGATGTCTATGTCGCAAGACGGGGGCAACACAAGCGCGTTTATTCTTTTGGGTGTGTCGCTGGCAGTTGCGTGGGGTGCGTTTAAACCAGAAAAATATAAGGAATTGCGGTCTTATCTAATTTATGGTGTGGTGGCAAATGTTACATTTGCTGTAAGTGTACTTCACCAATCATCCAATAGGGGGCAGCCGATTGAACTAACTCCGTTTTTTTGGATGCAGTTGGTCGCATATGTAGGGCTTGCGGTTTTTGCACATCATTGCGCCGACATGGAAAAGAAAGAGTGAACGGGTTGCCGTTTCTCGTGCAATAAAGAGGGCAGTTGCAAAAACGGAAGCATCAAAAAAACGAGAGTTGGCTTTTCGCCTCTCTCGTTTTTCGATTTAGCATTAATCCCTACCCAGCTCGCTGTCGCCGTGTAAAAGCTGGTTGGTTTCTTTGGTGAATTTGATGATATCGTCCACCGTGCCGAAGGCTATGCCTGTGTATGTGTCGGCTGTGCCGTAGTAGATGGCTAGGCGGCCTGTGGGTGCGTCGCAAAGAGCGGCGCATGGGAAGCACACGTTTTGCACAAAGCCAACTGTTTCGTATGGCTCTTCGGGGGTTAGAAGATAATTGCCGCTTCGGTACAGCACTTTGGATGGGTTTTCCAAATCCAACAGTGCCGCGCCAAAGCTGTATACATATCCGTTACAGGTTAGCACCACGCCATGGTAAATCATAAGCCAGCCCTCGTCCGTTTCAATTGGAATGGGGCCCGCGCCTATTTTTAGTGCCTGCCAAGAACCGCCCGCTTTCATCACGTTTTTGTGCTTGCCCCAGTAAGTCATGTCGGGGCTTTCTGAAAGATAAATGTCTCCAAAGGGCGTGTGGCCGTTATCAGACGGGCGCGAAAGAAGTACATAGTTGCCGTTTATTTTGCGCGGAAACAAAACGCCGTTGCGGTTATGCGGCAAAAATGCGTTTTCCAGTCGCGTGAATGTTTTGAAATCCTTTGTCTTGCCAAGCCCAATCGTGGGCGAACCCGCAAAACTTGTACACCACATTATAAAGTACTCGTCACCTATTTTGCACAGGCGCGGGTCGTAGCCGTATGCGGGTTGGAAGGGCTTTCCGCTTTCGTCTACCCATTTTATATCTTCATCTTCAAGTTCCCAGTTGATTGCATCTTTGCTTTTGCCAAAATGCAAATGCATTGTGATATCTTTGTGGTCTGCGCGGAAAACGCCCACAAATCCATCCCCATACGGTATCACCGCGCTGTTAAACACACGCGCCGCTTTCGGCCCGGGGTTAAGTTCAAAAATAGGATTGCCGCTGAACCGCCAAAGTGTTTCTTTATATCCCGCAGGTTTTTCTTCCCATGGCATATTTGGAATTGCGATGCCGTTTATTACTTTTGCCACAATAAATTCCTCCAATTTGTAATATTTTTGCAATACTAGCACACGAAATATTACAAATCAATTGCATTTTTCAAACAGCACGATATAATCAGGGCGTATCGAAAAATAGCGAAGGAGTTGGCACAATGCAAAAATTAAAAGCGGGAATAATAGGTTGCGGCGGAATTGCAAAACAAAAACATATGCCAAACATAATAAAAACGGAGCTTGCAGAAATGGTAGCGTTCTGCGACAACAAAAAGGAACGCGCAGAAAAATCTGCAAAAGAATTTGGCGCACAGGGCGCGAAAGTTTATACAAATTATGAAGAAATCTTGCAAGATAAATCCATAGATGTAATTTACGTGCTTACGCCAAACAAATCTCACTCCGCGATTACGATAGCCGCGCTTGAGGCGGGCAAGCACGTTATGTGCGAAAAGCCGATGGCAAAGACATCGGCAGAGGCGCGGGCGATGCTTGAAACGGCAAAGCGCACGGGCAAAATTCTCACAATTGCATATCAAAACCGTTTCAAACCCGAAGCGGCATACATTAAAAAGTGCATCGAACGCGGCGACTTGGGTGATATTTATTTCGCAAAGGCACACGCGTTGCGCCGCCGCGCCGTTCCGACGTGGGGCGTTTTTCTGAACGAAGAGGAGCAAGGCGGCGGCCCGCTTATCGACATTGGCACACACGCGCTGGATTTAACACTCTGGTTCATGGACAAATACAAGCCGAAATCTGTAATGGGCAGTGTCTATCACAAACTCAACGAAAACGGCGACTGCGGCAATGCTTTCGGAGAATGGAATCCGAAAGAATTTACCGTTGAAGATTCCGCATTCGGTTTCATTACAATGGAAGATAATTCTACGATTGTTTTAGAGTCCAGTTGGGCGTTAAACATTCTTGATTACAGCGAAGCAAAGGCAACCGTTTGCGGCACAAAAGGCGGCGCGGATATGCAAAACGGCGTTCGCATAAACGGCGACGACCTTGGCAGATTATACGAAAAATCTCCCCTCATCGGCAAAGCCGGCGTAGACTTCTTCGAGGGCAACACAATCGAACCCGCCCTTCAAGAGCAATTCTCTTTCCTCAACGCCATAACCAAAGGCACGCCCCTCACAGTCCTCCCCGAACAGGCCTTAGCCGTAACAGAAATACTGGAAGCCATTTACGAATCCGCAAAAACGGGCAAGCTTGTGACATTCTAATGATAAAAAATGTGAAACGGAGTGATTGTTGTGAGTGAAAATATGCAGGAATCGGAGAACAAGTTAAAGGTGTACGGGTTTAACAACTTGACCAAGTCGTTGAGTTTTAATATTTACGACGTTTGTTACGCGAAAACGGCGCGGGAGCAACAGGATTATTTGGCATACATTCACGAGCAATACAACTCGGAAAGGCTTACGGGGATATTGCAACAGGTAACGGATATGATTGGCGCAACTGTTTTAAATATCGCAAAGCAGGATTACGAACCGCAGGGGGCAAGTGTTACAATTCTCATTGCGGATGATACACGCCGTACGTCGGACGATATCCACAGTGACGCGATTGTGGCACACCTAGACAAGAGCCACGTAACCGTGCATACGTATCCGGAATTTCACCCCGACACAAGCATCGCAACATTTAGAGTTGATATCGACATTGCAACCTGCGGACAGATTTCGCCACTGCAAACGCTGGACTATCTTATCGGCAGTTTCGATTCGGATATTATCACCATGGATTACAAGGTGCGCGGCTTCACGCGGGACGAAAGCGGCAAAAAGCTTTTCATCGACCATGCCATTACGTCCATACAAGATTTTATCGACAACAAGGTTCTGGAACGCTACGACGCAGTTGACGTAAATGTGTACCAGTCCAACATCTTCCACACAAAAATGCTGATTAAAGAAATCCATCTGCAAAACTACCTCTTTAACACCGACGCTTACGAAGTTCCCCCCATGTCCCGCCTAACCATCACCCACAATTTGCGACAAGAGATGATAGAAATTTTTAGCGGGAAGAATATTTATTAGGAGGTTATTCGCATGAGCGAAGTAATTTTAGACACAAAAACGTTACCGGCTCCGTTGTTTGATATGATAAAGACGCGTACAGACAACAACGCATCAGCCGAATCAGCACTAAAAATGGAACGCTTACGCGCTTTGTGCGGTTCTTGTACAGACCTTAACCTTACGGTTGATAGCTTTCTGGCAATGACCCATGACGGGGCAGAGAATTTATGAACAAAATTTATATTCTTGATGCTTGCGCCCTTATTGCATTTTTCAAAAAAGAAACAGGTTGGGAAACTGTGTTTAACATTTTAGGAGCGTCCATATCGGGCGGTGCTGTGGTTTTTATGCATGAGATTAACCTTTTAGAAGTGTATTACGGCTTGCACCGCGAAAAGGGCAAAGAATATGCTGATGTAAAAATTTCCGAAGCTTCATCATTTTTTACAACAATCAGCGGATTAACCCCTGCGGCATTTTCTGAAGCAGGGCGATTGAAATCATCGTACAAGATTTCCTTGGCGGATTCAATCGCACTTTCCCAAGCTTCTGTTATCGGTGCAACGCTTATCACCGCCGACCATCACGAATTTGACCCTATTGAACCTGTAGAGCAAATTAAGTTCCTTTGGTTAAGATAAAAAACAGACATGGCAAACCTACCCATGCCCATATCCGACGGGGAAACGGTGATTTCGGAAATTTAATACAAAAGCGAAGGAGATTTTCATATTGAATCAAAAAGATACCCCCATACGCACGGCGTTGGAGGAACTGGAAAGCAACCGTATTATTCCGTTCGATGTGCCGGGGCATAAGCGGGGCAAGGGAAGCAGTAATTTGCGGGAGTTTTTGGGGAAGAAGTGTCTTTCCATTGACGTAAATTCTATGAAGCCGCTGGACAATTTGTGTCATCCCGTTTCGGTTATACGGGAAGCGGAGGAGTTGGCGGCGGCGGCTTTTGGGGCGGCGCAGGCGTTTATTATGGTTGGCGGCACAACAAGTGCGGTGCAAGCCATGATTTTTTATGCCGTAAAACGGGGGGAGAAAATCATTTTGCCGCGGAATGTTCACCGCAGTATGCTGAATGCGTTGGTTCTGTGCGGCGCGGTGCCTGTGTACATTGAGTGTACGTCAAGCGAAAGACTGGGTATCGCGCTGGGCAGTTCGCTTGCGGCGGTGGAACGTGCCATTCGCGAAAACCCGGACGCAAAAGCGGTTGTGATAAACAATCCAACGTATTACGGCATTTGCTCGGATGTTTCGGGAATTGCGAAGCTTGCCCACGAACACGGGATGATTTTGCTTGCGGACGAAGCGCATGGTACGCATTTCTATTTTGCGGATGAAAATTTGCCCCGTGCCGCAATTGCCGCAGGGGCAGATATGGCGGCTGTCAGTATGCATAAATCGGGCGGTTCGCTTACGCAAAGTTCGTTTTTGCTTTGCGGTGCGAATGTGAATGCAAACTATATGCGTCAAATAATAAATCTTACGCAAACCACCAGCGCGTCCTATCTTCTTATGAGTAGCCTTGATATTTCGCGAAGTAATTTGGCTATTAACGGCAAAAAAATCTTTGCGGACGTGCTAAAGCTTACCAATTACGCACGGGAAGAAATCAACAAAATGGATGGTTATTACGCCTTTTCCGATGAGTTAATCGACCGAGAAACGGTTTTCGATTTTGATAAAACAAAGCTTGCCGTAAACACACTTCAGCTGGGACTTGCGGGCATAGAGGTCTACGACATTTTGCGCGACGAATACGATATTCAAATCGAATTCGGGGATATAGGAAACATTTTGGCATATGTATCAATCGGGGATAATTTCAAAAATATCGAAATGCTGATAAGCGCGTTGGCAGAGGTAAAACGCCGATTCTCCCGCACGGGCGGCGCGGCGGAAATTATGAAGCAGGAATACATTTCGCCTATCGTTCGCACCACGCCGCAGGAAGCCTTTTACAGTCCGCACAAAAGCTTGCCCCTTGCGCAAAGCGCGGGCAAAATTTGCGCGGAATTTGTTATGTGCTACCCGCCGGGAATTCCCATAATTGCCCCCGGCGAAGAAATAACTGCGGATATCGTAAACTATATTTCATACGCGAAGGAAAAAGGATGCTCGCTAACCGGCCCGGAGGACATGGCTGTGGAGCATATCAAAGTTTTGACATAAAATTTATGACATTCCGTAGCTTTTTTCTACGGAAAAATAAGCCACGCTTACACTTGCAAGGTTGATAAATGAATAAAATTTTGCCGCCAACTCGCCTGCGTTGACTGAATTTGCTTCAAAGTTTTTAACGTCCTCCATTGTTTCAAACATTAGAAGGTCTGCCCAGTTGCCGCTGTCGGAAAGTTGTTTCCATGAAATATAGCCTTTTTGTTTCGATATATACTCGTTGTTAAGATTTTCTGCCGCCGATAAAAAGTCCTGCACGGAAGCCCCGTCTTTCAAATTAAACGTGCAATAAAAAACCGCGTTTGACATAATGCACAACCCTTCTTTTTTTGCAAATTGTAGCATGGTTGTTTTATCCTGTAAATGAGGTGAGAGATGTGAAACTTTTTGTTAAGATTGAAAAGCAATTGTGCTGTGTGCAAAGTAAGTATCCGCGGATAGAAATCACTGCGGATATCGTAAACTATATTTCATACGCGAAGGAAAAAGGATGCTCGCTAACCGGCCCGGAGGACATGGCTGTGGAACATATCAAGGTTTTGACATAACACATTAATTTTCACAATAAACTTTTTCCCAAAATATGTTGCAAATGATTATCAAAACTGTTAAAATCTCTTTGTACACAGATAAATATACACAGAGGGTCGGTGGCGGATATGGCATTAAAAAATTCAAATATTACAATTCGTGTCGCAACAGAAAGTGACATTGATAATGCCATCAAAATACTAAAGTCGCACTTTATAAACGACTCTATTCTGGTATGGATTATTGAAGATTTTGAAGCAAGAGACAAAGCTTTTGACGATTTTTTTTATATGTACGTGGCGGCAGGTGTAAACAGCGGCTTTGTTGACTTAGCAGAAACGCCGGAAATGGGAATAGTGGGCGTTATGGTATGGCTTCCCCACGACGTAGACACGGAAAGTGAAAACGATGTGCTTGTTAAAAAATACACAAAAAATTTCACTACTTACGCAGATATTATGCACGAGTATTATCCGCCCGTTGCACCGTTCTTTCAACTGGCAACAACCGCTGTGCTACAGTCTGTACGCGGTATGGGCATTGGCGGTGCTTTAATTTCTCACGGATTGAACAGGTTTGATAAAATCAATATGCCAACCTATCTTGAAGCAACAAGCCGTCGCGTTGCGGGTGGAATATACACGCGGTACGGCTATCAACCAAGCGGAAATGCCATAAGCTTTCCGAACGGTGCGGAGGCATACCCCATGTGGCGTCCGCCGCAAGAGGCGGGAATGGTTACGCCGCCGCCCAAGTTACATATCACAAAAAATTCTACCCTTGTGGGTGGATTAATTCGTTTTGGAAACCACAAATGGCGGGTGCTGGACGTTAAAGACGGCAAGGCGTTAATTTTGAGCGAGCAAGTAATTGAAGCGGGGCAGTATCATGAAAACTGCGAACCCGTTACGTGGGAAAGTTCAGGTTTGCGGAAATACTTAAACACGGAATTTTACAGCCTGTTCAGCAAAGAAGAGCAGTCCAAAATTGTTTCCATGCCCATAAACAACAGCGAAAACCCATGGTTTAAAACAGGGCAGGGAAAAGAAACAACGGACAATATATTTCTGCCAAGCGCGGAGGACGCCGTAAAGTATTTTGGCGATACCAAGCAATTGCAAAAAGGGAACGCCAATTCCAAATACTTTATCAGCGACCATTTCAACGAGGCGCGTAAAGCATTTGACCCCAACGGATATGCCGCCTGTTGGTGGCTGAGAACGTCGGGCAATCTGCCGTATCAAGCCGCATTTGTAACCGCCGACGGCAGAATTTCCATGATTGGCGATTTTGTAAACCGCAACAATAACACAGGCGCAGGCGTTCGTCCCGCTTTGTGGATAGAATTAGAAGATAAAAAGGAGAATGTATCATGAATCAAGCACACGGGGGAAATTCATTCGAGAGGAAAACCATTGCGCAACGTGTTTTCATGTCTATGATAATCGCGCTTTCCATTGCCGCAGTCGTATTAACCGTGATAGTGCATATCATGTTGCGGGCGTTTAACATGACCTATGGCGCGGCAGGTTTTACCGTTGTTTTTGTTGGTGTATTTCTGGTTTTCTCTCTGATTTTTGCACTTGTTATGAAGAAGATTATTCCGCAACATATCCCTATTGACGAAATTGATACACTGTACGCTCAGTTCGGCGAAATTTGCAAATCTCACGATTTATTGGTTTCCGAAATAAATGCCATTGAACAAGGCATTTCTACAAATAACTGGTATGCTCGCGGCGACGCTTCCAAGCTTTCGGGCTCAAGCCGCGCCGCACTCTCAAACGTGAACAAAATAGCTGATACCATTTTCGATTATTTAGACAAGGTGCCGGCTGTTATTACGGTTTTCGATGACAAGGCAAGATTTATTTATATGAACGAAATGTGCCGCGCGCAAGGCTTTGAACCCGAAACCGTGCTTGGCAAAACCGTTTACGAAGTAGCCCCCGACGACGATACCGCCGCGATAGTAAGGAATGCATTGCAGGTAGCGGAAACAGGGAAAGGAATGCAACTTCAGGCGGCGTTTACATCCCCAACGGGCGAGTCGCTTTTTGAAGAACATATACTTGAGCCGCTGTTTAACAGCAATGGCAAGGTTTCTGCCGTTGTTGTCGTAAACTTTGATGTAACGGAAATGGTGGAAGTGGGCAATTATCAAGAACGCGAAGCCGCGCACATAAGCGAAGTTCTGCAAGAAGGGCTTGCACACGGCTTGTTGCGCTTCGACTACGACCCAATCAAACCCGAAAACGAACACACCGCCAAGGCGGCGAAATCGTATCAGGTAATCGGTGCGTCTGTTGGCGGCGCAATCGGCTTTATAAAAGGCTATATTGATGAGGTAAGCAAAACCCTTGCAGACGTTGCCGCAGGCGATTTAACCGTGAAAATAGACCGCGAATACAAGGGCGATTTTGTTGCAATTAAGGACTCCATAAACAATATCATCGGCAGTTTGCACAAGACCATGTTTGAGATTTCTACCGCTTCCGACCAAGTGCTTTCAGGCGCGAAACAGATTTCATCAAGTGCCACGGAACTGGCAGACGGCTCGGCAGAACAAGCAGGCTCTGTAGAAGAACTTAACGCCAACATCGACCTTATAAATCAGCAGACCCGCCAAAACGTAGACAACGCACACGAGGCAAGTTCACGCTCTGTAAAATCAACCGAAAGTGCCACTGCGGGCAATGCCGCCATGCATCAAATGCTGGACGCAATGGAGCAAATTAAAAACTCCAGCGGCAACATTTCACGCATAATACGGGTGATACAAGATATCGCTTTCCAGACAAACTTACTGGCACTAAACGCCGCCGTTGAAGCGGCACGGGCAGGCGACCACGGCAAAGGGTTCTCGGTAGTAGCCGAAGAAGTAAGAAGCCTTGCCGCACGCAGTCAATCTGCCGCAACCGAAACCACAGGCATGATTGAAGACTCCCTAAACAGCATAGACTCCGGAAGCGAAATAGCCATTTCTACCGCAGAAGCATTGGAATTAATCGTAGAGGGCGCGAACGAAGTTTTGCAAATCATCAAAAACATTTCGTCCTCCTCCAACGAACAGGCCGAATCCATCGCGCAAATAAGCAACGGCCTTGCCGCAATATCTTCCGTAGCACAAACCAATTCCGCCGCCTCCGAACAGACCGCCGCCATCGCTCAAGAACTTAACTCCCAAGCCGAAATCCTACGCGAACATATATCGTATTTTAGGTTGTAGAAAATTTAAGACCGTGGGGCTCTGCCCCACACCCCCGGAAACTTTTGAAAAAGTTTCATCAAAACTTTAATTAAAAACCGCGCAATTCGCGCGGTTTTTGTGTTGCGTTGGAGATAGTTTATCGCTAGTCAAAATTTAAAGTTTTTGTTCAAACTTTTTTCAAAAAGTTTGCGGGGTTCGGGGCAGAGCCCCGAGGTCTTAGCCCCGAGAACTTACATTGTTCAATAAACTCTTATCTGTCCGATTTCCGCAATCGCGCCGTCTACAGTCCAGCCGCCCGGAAGGGCTATTGTTATTGGGTTGTTGTGTCTGTCGATGGGGGTTGTTAGGGCGTTGGGGATTGCGGTGCCGAAGGATAGTTTTATGGGGGCGGTTAGGCCGGTGGCGGCGTGTTGGTTTACGCGGATGGTGTAGGTTATGAGGTAGCCGTCGTGAGTGAATTCGTCGTTGCGCAACCAGCCCGCGTATGCGTTGTTTGTTTGAGGTGGGGAAACGGTGTCTGTGCCGTTCCAGCCGCGAACGCCTTGGAAATTCTCGCTCAACTCGGGGTGGTCTTCTTCATGCAGATGCATTGCGGTTATTTCCAGCCCTTGCGGCAGGTGCAGACGGAAGAACATTCCTGCAAAGCCCGCGTTTTCGCTTATGCTGATGGCTAGGTAAAATTCGTCGCCGTAGGAAAGCACGGGCAAGTTTTCTGTGTAGGTTGTTTGTGCTGTTTGGATGGCGGTGCGGAAAGTTGAATGCTCGTGCGATGTTACCCAGTATTCGTCGCGGGTAAGGTTCGCGCCGTCGGGCGAAATTCCCGTTGTTTGCAGAATGAAAGACGCGCTTCGCAAGAGGTTTGCCAAATTGCGGCGTGGCGTGGATAGCGCGTCGTTTTGGTAGATTATTTCCGCGTTTATTTTCCCGTTTACGGTTCGCGCTTGCGCAGGGACAACCCACACAAGCGCGATAACCAAAAACGCAATTGAAAACCTAATTGACGGTCTAATCATTGGGGCTACCATAGCCTACAAGCCAGCCCATGAAAATCATCAGGTCTTCAAGGTCAACCCTTTCGTCACCGTTTAGGTCTGCGGCGGTGTGGTCGATTGTTACCGCGTGTCCCACGATATACCGCGCAATTGTAAGCCCATCATGCAAACCTAAAACGCCGTTGCCGCTTGCGTTTCCGCGTACAAATTCTATGCGGGAATGCACTCCACCTTGGCGAATGTATATTTCAAGCGGCTCATGGTCAGCGTTAATCGGCGGCGAAACGCCCATTGCGCTTGCAAAGCTTATGTTGATTGGCAGAAGCTCCAGCGGTGCGTCCGAGCAAATTTCCAGCGTGAGCACAAGCAAGGTGGTGTCTGCGGTGAAATTTTCCGCAAGCAACCAGCCCATATGGAATGTTCCCGTTATGCTTGTCGGCGTGTTCGGCTCTACAAAATCCGCGCCGTTACGCGGGCGAACAAGCCCCGTGTTTTGCAAAACGGTGTTCGGAACATTGTAGCTTATGAGGGTTGCGTAGTCGGGAAGGTCTACTTGCAACATCATCGCGGCAAAACCGGGGTTTCTATCCAAACGAACGGTTACATTAACCGTTTCGGACGGGCGGGCAAAAACCGTTGCAACGGAAATTGCAGGGCCGTCGGGCATGGGTTCTATCGGCGGAACGCTAACGGGCGGCGCAACCACAGTGATTGTCGCCGTTGCGGAAACTGTAGGGTCGAACACAGACGTTGCGGTTACGGTGATAACCGTACCTGCCGAAACAGTTGCGGGAACGGTTAAAAAGCCGCCAAACATATTACCCGCGGTTGCCGCCCAATTCACAAGCCCGTGTGTGTCCATACAATAGAGGTAGTTGCCGTGAACTTCCGCATAAAATACCGCCGTTTCGCCATGTGCAACCGTTGCCGAATGGCGCGTTATTGTTACGCCCGTTATAACGGGCAACGGGTCTCCGCCGTTTTGTTGCCCGACGGTGAAGGCGGCGTTTTCCACGCACACGTTGGCAACATCAAGAATGCCGGTGCAACAGCAATTTCCGTTAGCGTCCATAATTTCAAGAATGGTAAAGTTGAAATTGCCAACAACGTGACCGACTTGCACCCAATCCGAAACGGTGAAATAAACCCGAGCAACCGCCCCCTCATGAATGGGTGTTGTATCTAAAGCATCAAACCACCCGCTAAGGAAACACGGGCTGCCGAGGTTTGGCGTATGAATGTACCCCTCGCCCTGCAAAATCGTGAAGTCGTCAAATGATATGGTATCACTGCAATGTTGCATATCAAAAGATACCCAGCTTAGTCCCTGAAAATCGGAGTCGTCTTCGGAATACAGATAGATGGCTACCACGCCTTGCCCGTCGCCAATATACGACCCCACCAGCTGAATGGTGAAGGGCGGTAAATCCGCAATGCCTCCCGCCGCAAGAACACGCACGGACATTGCGCGTGTAAGGTTTTGATTTCTGTTGTCGCTTACGTGGAAGGACGGCCAAACCTCACCCGCCGCTATTGGTACGCCGGAAATTGTACCATCCGACGAAAACGTAAGCCCGAACGGAAGCGAACCTGTAATGCGCCAAGTAACATCGCCTTGGGCGTTTGCGTGTCCAAGCGTGTAGCTAAACCATTCGCCAACAATGGCGGGCGGAATTTCTGCCGTGGTGATTTGCAGTGCGGGGGCATACCGCCCCGGTTGCCGTGCCGCAATAAATACGCCAACCGCCGCTTCAAGTGTGGCAATCGCATTTTCCAGCACGGTAATATCTGATGCCGCGTCAAAAGCACCAACCTCGTTTAAAACTTCCTGCGCCGCATTAATAGCTATCCAAAAATCGTTTATTATTACCGTTGTTACCCAATAAATGTTCACGGGAACGTCCGAACCATCCTCGCTTACAAATGTGGTAACAGCCAATTCTTCCGCATGGGCTAAGTGCCGCAACAATTCGTCACGTAATTCTTCCGCGCCGCCCGCAGATTGGGGCAAAACCTGAAATACCAAATCAACCATGTATTTGCCCCACGAAGTTTCAACGCCCACAGTCATCACTTGCGTGCCGTCGGTTACTTGCGTGGGTGTGCCGGAAATTATGCCCAAGTCACTGCAAATGCTAAGCCCTGCGGGTAACATCCAGCCCCATGCTTGCGGTCCGTTTACAAACCACATACGACTACTTCCCGGGTCGCCCTCGTACTCCATCTGAAACTCAAACCATTCGCCAACGATGGCGGGCGGTATTTCCGTTGTGGTAATGCGGAAATCGTTTGCCGTCACGGGCAAAACGCCCGCCGCCAAAACAAAAACCATAAGTACGCACAAAACACGTTTAAAATTCTTATACATATCTTCCCCTCTTTCTTCCATGTTTTTTATTAATAACCATTTTACATCTTGCAACTTTTTATGTAAACGGAACATACATTCGATGTTGCGCCCGCAATCTTGACGAAACCGCATATTTAAAGTACAAATAAGGGAATGAAATGGAGGGTTTATAAAATGAAATACGGAGCGCAACTTTATACAATTCGCGATTTTATGCAAACGCACAAGGATTTTGCAGGGAGCATTAAAAAAATTTCGCGCTTGGGGTTTGAATGTGTGCAGGTGGCGGGGGTAAGCTCGGAAATTCCGCCTGCGGAAATTGCAGAAACCTGCCAAGCGCACGGGCTGGAAATTGTGGGCACCTGCCCCGACCCGGACGAAATCAAAGACAACTTACAGGAAGTTATTGCGGCGCATAAAATGATGAACGCAAAATTTGTTTGTATCGACAGGCTTCCAAAAAAATATGAACTTAGCAAGGGCGGCTTTTTGCAGTTTTTTTTGGAATTTACAACGGCGGCGCGGCAAATAAAAGAAGAGGGGATGCAACTTTTGTATCACCATCATCATTTTGAATTTGAAAGATACGACGGAAAACTGGCGATAGAATTTATCCGCGAAAACTTCCGCGATGCAAATTTCGCGCTGGATACTTACTGGATGCAAGCGGGCGGCGCAGACCCTACGCACTGGATTACGCGGTTAAAATCCCGCGCAAGCCTTCTTAATTTGCGGGACTTTGCCGTCATAGAGGGCATAAGTCGTATGTGCGAAGTTATGGAAGGCAACTTAAACTGGCCACGAATCATGAACGCCGCCGAAGAGGCAGGCATCGAATACGCAATAATCGGGCAGGACGAATGCTACGGCGCAAACCCTTTCGACTCCCTTGGAAAAAGTCTCTTTAACCTGCGCAACAAGCTGTCTAAGAACGAGTTTGAGGATGTTAATTGGTAACGCAGTAGGGACGGAGTTTTTATTTTGACGAAAAAAAACTTGCTTGAACTTTTAGAACGCAACAGAGGGCAAAGTATTTCGGGCGAATTTATCGCGGGGCAGTTGGGAATAAGCCGCGCCGCCGTTTGGAAAGCCGTGAAGGAACTTGAAAAAGAGGGCTATGTAATTACGGCGGCAACCAAGCGTGGCTACTGCCTTTCGGGGGAAAACGATATTTTGTCTGCGCAGGGGATATTGCCTTTTTTGCGTGACGCGGGCGAAACGGAACGCGGCAGAAAAATAATCGTTGAACCTTCGTTGGAGTCCACAAATATAACCGCGAAACAGCTTGCAATTTCGGGCGCGGAACACGGAACGGTGGTGCTTGCAGACCATCAAACCGCAGGGCGCGGACGTTATGGCAGAAGTTTTTTCTCCCCAAAAGGCTGTAGCGTTTACATGAGTCTGATTCTTCGTCCGCAAGAAATCTGGCTGGACGTGCCAACGCTTGTTACGGCTTTTTCGGCGGTGGCAGTGTGCGACGCCATTAAAACGGTTTGCGAAAAAGAAACGCAAATTAAATGGGTAAACGATATTTTTTTTGACGGAAAGAAAATCTGCGGCATTTCCACGGAAGCCGTAGCCGACTACGAAAGCGGCACAATAAGTTGGATTGTGGTTGGCATAGGCGTTAATTTCATCACGCCGCAAGAGGGCGTACCGCAAGAATTGCAAAACGTAATAGGCACGATTTTCGCCGCCGCCGAAAAACCAACCGCCACACGAAACCGTCTTGCGGCGGAAATTATTAACAACATGGCGGCGTTGGATACGGCGCAACGGGCGCAAGAAAACTTCCTAAAAAAATACCGCGAACGCTTACTGTTTATCGGCGAGGAAATTATCGTGTCGGGCACACACGGCGCGGGCAAAGATTTCACCGCAACCGCCACAGACATAGACGAAACAGGGCGGCTTATTGTACGAACAGAAAACGGCGAAGTGCTTTCGCTTTCCTCAGGCGAAGTAAGGGTGAGGAAAGTGGAGAGTTGAGAGTGGAGAGTTGAGAGTGGAAAATAATGCGCCTACGCGGTTGAATACTACGGGGTTTAGCCGTGAACTTGATGAGGAAATTGAAGTAAAACTGCGGCCTGCGCGGTTTGAGGATTATATCGGGCAGGAGAAGGTAAAGGAGAATATGCAGGTTTTTGTGCAAGCCGCCCTTGGGCGCGGTGAGACACTTGACCATGTTTTGCTGTATGGGCAACCCGGACTTGGAAAAACCACGCTTTCGTCCATTATTGCGGGGGCGATGAATGCGCAGTTGCGTGTCACAACGGGCCCTGCGATAGAACGCCCCGGCGATATTGCCGCCATTTTAAACGACCTTAACGAGGGCGATTTTCTTTTTATTGACGAAATTCACAGGCTTAATCGCACGGTTGAAGAGATGTTGTATTCTGCAATGGAGGATTTTGTTTTTGATATCATAATCGGCAAAGGGCCGGGTGCGCGGAGTATCAGGCTTGATTTGCCGAAATTTACGTTAATCGGCGCGACAACGCGAATCGGTTTATTAACCGCGCCTTTGCGCGACCGTTTTGGCGTTGTGCATCATTTAGAGCCGTACAGCGTTGCGGATTTGCAAAAAATAATAATTCGCTCGGCGGGGGTTTTGGGCGTGGAAATTGAAGAAAAAGGCGCGGAAGAAATCGCCCGCCGCGCAAGGGGAACGCCGCGTATTGTAAACCGTCTGTTGAAGCGCGTTCGCGATTTTGCGCAGGTGAAATTCGACGGCGTAATCACGGAAGAAGTTGCGGTTTCTTCGCTGGACAAATTGGAAATAGACCGCCTTGGTTTGGACACGGTAGACAAGAAAATTCTGCTTGCGATAATAGAAAAATTCGGCGGCGGCCCCGTTGGGCTGGACACCCTTGCCGCCAGCATAGATGAAGAGGCAGGCACGCTGGAAGACGTTGCAGAGCCATATTTATTGCAACTCGGGTTTATTCAGCGCACCCCGCGAGGGCGCACCGCAACACGTCTTGCGTACAGCCATCTTGGGCTGGAACATTTCCAAAGCTACGACAACGGGGGGCAGTTGTCATTATGAACATCGGCGAGATTTTGAAAATCTTTGACGAACTTTACCCTTTCGACGGAAAATGCTTCTTGAATTACCAAACGCCGTGGCAATTACTTTTTGCCACTATTTTAAGTGCGCAATGCACAGACGACTGCGTTAATATGGTAACGGAAAAATTGTTCGTGCAGTTCCCTACCCTTCAAGATTTCGCAAACGCGGACATACATGAGCTGGAGAAAGCCGTTTTTCAAACGGGCTTTTACCGCAACAAGGCGCGGCATTTGCAGGGCAGTGCTATGAAACTGCTAAAGCATCACGGCGGCGAAGTTCCGTCCGATATTTCGCTACTCACCGCGTTGCCCGGTGTGGGACGTAAAACCGCAAACGTGGTGCGCGGACATATCTTCAAAATTCCCAGCATAGTAGTAGATACACACGTTAAACGTGTTTCAAACCGCTTAGGGCTTGTCCGTCAAACCTGCCCCGTTAAAATCGAACACGAACTGATGGAAATTCTGCCGCAAAGCCATTGGATTTCATATAACCAACAAGCAATCACACACGGACGGCAAGTGTGTTTTGCAAGAAAACCCAAATGTGATATTTGCGCACTAAAAATCCAATGTTTTTCAATTGACGGACACGCTAAAACATGAGATATTATCGGTACAATCCAAGACGAAAGGACGAATGAGATGAGCATTATAAAGTACGTGCCAAATACCCTTTCCATTACAAGAATTATTTTGGCAGTTGGTTTGATTTTTGTTGTTCCGCTTTCGTTGCCGTTTTTTGTGCTGTACACATTCGGCGGCATTACGGACATGATTGACGGGCCAATTGCGCGCAAGTTTAACGTAGCGACCCCTCTTGGTGCAAACCTTGACGGCATGGCGGATTACATATTTGCAACCATTGCAGTAGTCCGCGTAGCCCCTGTGTTGGAACTTACAACGCTTTCCGTTGGCATTATAATTTGGGCGTTGTCGCTTAAAGCAATCGGTTTAATTGTGGGCTATATAAATTTAAAACAGCTTTCGCTGGTTCATACATTTGGGAATAAAACGGGCGCGGTTCTGCTTTTAATGTTCCCGCTGTTCCAGCTTGTGGTGGACGCAAACATCGTTGTTTTCTTCCTTGGAATTTACGCCACGCTGTTCCTTCTTGAAGAGGTGGCAATCAACGCCGTTCTTCCCGAACCCAACCGCGACATAGGCGGCATCCGCCAAGCACTTAGGTTCAGAAGGGAAAAACTTACCGCAAATGAATGAGCATACAAAAAATGAGTTTATAAAAGAAATCTGCGCAGAAAAAGGCATTCAAATTGAATGCCTTTCTTTTGATTACATAACACGGCTTACGAAAAACGGAGTGCATCGGCATATATTCGGCGCGTTTTGGGATTTAAACTCCGCCGCGGCAGACCGTATCGCTTGCGACAAAACCGCTTGCGCCTTGATTCTAAACAACGCCGCAATCCCCGCCGTGCCGCACGAACTCGTGTTCAACCCCCTTCGCCGCATAGGCAGAAAAGACGGCGAGTGGGCATATGCCTTGCAACTCTTTGAAAAATACAGCAACAAGGTTGTGGTAAAGCCCAACCAAGGCAGTATGGGGCAAGATGTTTTCCTGTGCCAAAGCCCGCCCGAACTGGAAACCGCCCTGCACACCATTTTCAAAAACCATCCCGATGCCGCAATTTCGCCCTTTGTGGAGATTAAAAACGAGTATCGTGTGTTCTGCCTAAACGGCAAAAGCCTGTTTTCATACGGGAAAACCAGCGGCAATTCTTGGCAGCATAATCTTTCGCAAGGCGCGTCTGCATTTGAACTTTGCAGTGAAGAAAAAAACCGCGAAATGCTTAACCTTGCCGTTCGCGCCGCAAATTGCATCGGCATCACCTTCGCAACGGTGGATATCGCAGAATCGCCATCAGGCAAACTTTCCGTAATGGAAATAAATTCAGGCGTACAAGCCGCCCAACTTCTGGAACAACTGCCTCACCTTCGCCCCGCAATAAAGGATATCTTCGCGCAGGCTGTGGAGTTGATGGCAAGTTGGTATTAATCGCGTAAAAAGTCGATTATGCTAATTCCTGCCTGTGTGCCTTCGTGGGCGGCTTTGGCGATTTGCTTCAGGCCGCCCGTGCAGTCGCCCGCAGACCATAGCCCTTGGATTGTGGTGTGTTGCTTGTCGTCCACTTGGATGGAATTGTTTTCGTTAATTGCCGCGCCTATTTTTAATGCAAGGTCTGTGCAGTTGGCGATGCCGTCTGCAACAAATATTCCCGAAATGGGGAGTGCTTCGCCTGTTTCAAATGTTATGCCGCTCACGGTTTTTGCGGGCGGCTGTTTTATTATCGTGGGAAGGGCGGGCTTTTCCGCACCTGTAATTTCGCGGATTTTTTCCGTTCGGATTGTTACGGCGGCGGGGAATTTAATTTCAGGTTCGCGCCCGTTTGTAAGCACCGTCACGGAAGACGCAAGCGGCAACAAATCTTTAACCTCGTGCAGGGCATACGCGCCGCTTCCCAGCACGGCAACGTCTTTTCCGCGATAAAAAAAGCCATCGCAAATGGCGCAATAGCTTATCCCTCGTCCCTCAAAATCTTTTAGCCCTTGAATACGCGGGGCGTTTCGTGCCGCACCCACCGCAAGAAGCACGGTTTTACACTTGTACACTTTTTTCACCGTCTCCACAGTAAAAACGCCGCTCTTCTCCTTTTTCAGCCCCACAACTTCATCTCTAATCGTTTTCGCGCCCGCTTTCCGCGCTTGCTTTAGACCCCTCTCAACCAACGCCTTCCCGCCTATTTTTACAAAACCGTAAAAATTTTCCACGCTCTCCGCTGTCTCCAGCGCGCCAAAATCCTTATAGACAACCACCGCCCCAAGCCCCGCCCGCGCCACATACACCGCCGCCGTTGCGCCCGCCGGCCCGCCGCCTATAATCAAACAATCAATCATTTAATCGTCCTTTCGATAAAAAATCGTGGGGATTCCCTCTTGAAAAAAAGGGGCTGTTGTTTTCACAACAGCCCCGCATTTTATTTACGCTTTGAAAACTTCGATTGTTCTTGTTGCATCGTTCCAGTCTACTTGCGCACCGAAGAACTCGGAGATGAAGCGGAGGGGAACCATGGTTCTGCCGTCGATTATTTGGGCGGGAACATCCATGCCCGGTGCGGCAGTGCCGATTGCAAATGTCAGGCTTTGACCATCTGCAAGTGTAAGGGAAACTTCGCGGGTAGCGTCGTTCCAGCCAACCGTTGCGCCCAAAGCGTATGCCATAAAGCGAACGGGAAGCAATGTGCGGCCGCCTTCGATTACGGGTGCAACGTCCATTGTTTGTGTGGGTGCGTTGCCCGCAAGGTCGGAGATAACAGGAGAGCCGATTTGAACGATAACACGGCGAAGGTTTGGCATATAGGAAACAGTGTACGTTCCTGCCGCTGTTGTTTGGAAGGAGAACGCGCCTGTTGCCGCGTTGTAGTTGCCGCCGATAAATGCGCCGCTTGCGTCAATAGCAACAACACGTGCGCCGTTGGAAACAGCAACATCTTCAAGTGTTACGGAAACAGTAACGGGTGCGGTAAATGTTGCGATTGCCACGTCGCCGGAAGCAACGGAGAACACAACGCTTGCGCCTGTTGCTGTTGCGGTAACGGCAACGGAAACGTCAAAGCTGTCTCCGCCTTGTGCAATCATAGCCGCAAGTGCGCCCGGGGGAATTACAACTGTTGCATTATCCATAACAAATTCAACTGCCGCCGCGCCGCTTACCGCCGCTTGCAAGTCGCTTGCGGAAGCGGAAACGGAAGATTCACCTGCATCTGCGGTAACAACAACGTTTGCCGCCGCAGGAACTTGTACGGGTTGTTGTGCAGGTTGCTGAGGTTGAACCGGACGGGCAATAGGTGTAACCGCACCGCGTGCGCCGCCGAAAACTCCGCCACCGCCTGAACCCGGTCTTGTTGTTGTGCCGCCGCCTGTTCCGCCTGTAGCTCTGCGGCAAAGGGGACAGCCGAAGTCGCTGCAAGCTTCACAAAGATAGCCGCTACCGGGTACTTCAATGCCGGGGGTATCTTCGTCGCCGCCGTCACCTTCGCCAAGGCTTCTTATTACAACAGAGGTGATGGTGAACTCTGCCCTTAAAGCACCGCCTGAAACCCAGCCGCAATCTGTGCGGATTCTTATTCTGTGACCGCCGTCTGCTTCTGTTTGTGTCGCGCCGCTTTCAAGAACAGGCACTGTGCCGTCAAAAGTGATTTCAACGCCCGTTGCTGTTCCAGTCACGTCGCCTGTATCCCAGTCATCGCCTGTTCCGCACAGAGGAAACTCCACTTGGAATCTTGCCTCCGTTGTGCCGATAACGGTCATGCTGTATTCGCCATCTTCAGAAAGTCCTAACGGGTAAAGCAAAACATCAATGCCGTGGTAAGAGTTCATGCGGTCATAAACCCTAAGCCCGCCGGATACAAGTTCAAATTTCGGGTGTGTGTTGGGGCCGTCAACGCCGGAGCTTTCTACACCAAACGCGCCTGCGCCGTCTCTTGCGTTTAATGCCGCAACAAGCTCTGCGTTAATGTTCAAACGCCAGATAATGCTTGGGTCTGCAACATATGGGGTTGCGGGGAAGCTAAGGGAAACGGTTGCGGTTGCGCTATACGTTCCTGCTGTAAGAACGATTGCGCCGGAAATTGTACCGTCTGTGCCATACGGTGCGTCTTCTGTGCCGTGTATCGGTGGGGTTACAACAAGACCCTCTGCAGAAGCAACAACGTCTGCATAAGCGGGGTTAGCCTCCAAATATGCGTTTACTGCGGCAACAACGTCTGCGGGGCTTGTCATAGCCGCACCGTTAAATGCTGCGCTTGCAAGGAAAGCTTCCACAACTGCGGCAACATGGTCAACCAAAGCTTGACCTGTGAGTTGCTCAATCGGGAACGCCGTAAGTGTTACCGCACGTGTTGCGGGTTCGGTAGCACCTTCAATCAAGTTTGCAGCGATGGAAAGTGTAAATCCACCGGAAAGTTCATTGCCCGCAACGCTTAATGTGTCTGCGGAAATTGTAACAGGTGCGGTTAATGCGGCTGTAAGCCAACCAAGTGCGGTTGCCGCAGTTGTGCCAAATGGCAAATAACCACCTGTAGCTTGTGCCGCGATTGCCGCAACAAGGTCTGTTTCTACTTCTGCCAAAAGTGCTGCCGCTTCTTCTGCGGTCATTGCATCACCGCGTGTGCCTCTGATTATAAGGCTGTAGATGAGGATATTCGGTTGCTGTGCAGCACCCCATACCTGTTCGAGTGTTGCGGCTGAGCCGTCAATGTTACCATGTGCGCCCCTGTTTGTAACAATTCTTGCGCGGTCTGCACCGGCAGGTACACGCAATACAGGAACAGCATATCCGGTATCGTTTACTGCGCTACCATAGGGTGTTTGTGGATCCCATGGGAAGAATGCGCCAACGGGTACCCAATCATTATTAAGAATAGGTGCGCCCATATCTGTAGGTATAACACGAGAAGGCAGAGGGGAGAACGCTCCAACTGTTGCACCTGTTTCGCCAAACCCTTGGGTTATGGCTTGGTGGAAGCTTGCATCATGCAAACGTGTATGCCCGGTAAATGATTGTATTCCTGCTGTGAATGTAGAATCCCAACCGTCTGCAAGGTCATTGCCCACAGGCAACTGTCCGGTTTCTGTCATAAACCAAAGGTCAAAACGTGGACCCCATGCATTGTCTTGCACCAGCGGGCTTGCAATGTTATCCGCTTGCAACATTATAAGTTCAATTACATCGCCTTCTTCTACGCCCACGATGGTAATACCTGTTGCATTTGCAACCCTGCCTGTTACAGAGATGAAACCCCCTTGAACAGCGGCTTCACTTCTAATCGTGGCGGCAGCGGCAGAGCCGGCAGCTTCTTCGTCAGTTGACAAAATTATGCTAAGTCCATTAGGCAAATCAGACAAACTCGCAAATGTAGCACCTGCGTTTGCCGTAAGGTGCGCTCTTAAATCAAAAAGCACAGGTGCATCGCTTAACGGCGCAACAACATCCGCCATGGGTACAACTGCATCCTCGTCAAAAAGCAAACGAACATCGTCGTCGGCGTAGTCTTCCGCCACCTCTAAGTAGTAATCAGCGGGTGCGCCCGCAAGGTAGTACCCGTCTGCCGTGGCAACGCCCGGCAACATTGTAATCGCCATCATTGCCGCTAAAACCATAGCCAGTGCGCGTTTGCGCAATGTAAATCCTTTCATGAATCAAATCTCCCTTCATCTTCCTAAGAATTTTTCTTAATGCAATCGTAAATATAAACAAAAACACTACACAGGTCAAGTGAATTTAACAACTTCTTACGTGAAAAATTATGTAAATTAAATTTACCGCAACAAAAAAAGAAGCCCGCAGATAAATATGAGGACGGCACCGTGCCTCTACAAGAAAGCCCCTCCCCCGAGATAATCAAGTTTTGTTCAAGAAGGCTATTCGGAAAGCATTGAAGATTACGGGAAAAGATGTTAAATTGCTATTAGACGATGTAATGTAAGGAACGTAGGAGGTGCAAAATGTTAGCAGTTCAAGGGATTTATGAATCCGGGCGCGTTACGTTGAAAAACGACGTCCCGATGAAACGAGCAAGCGTACTCGTTATTTTTCCCGTAGAGCAAAGTAACGACGACAAAGAAATAACCCGTGAAGAGGCATTCGCCCGGCTAAAAGAATACAGGCGCGGCAACGGCAGCACTCTTGATTATGAAAGGGAAAGGGACGAGTATTTGCATGGAAAATATGGAAGTGCTACTTGACACAAATATCGTCTTAGACAGTCTGTTGCAACGCGAACCTTTCGCAAAAAACGCAGACGCAATTATTGACCTATGCGAGAGCGGTAAAGTACAGGGATTTTTGGCCTGCCACACCTTTCCAAATGTGTTCTATATTCTGCGTAAGCACTTTTCAACCGAGGAACGCAAGGATATTTTATTTTTGCTTGCGAAAACATTTACCGTCATTGGTATTGATGTTGAAATGATTTTGGGCGCAATCAGTGCTGAAAACTTCCAAGACCTTGAAGATTCTTTGCAAACGGAATGTGCGGTAAAAATGAATTTGGATTTCATCATAACACGCGACCCGAAAGGCTTTACTTCTTCTCAAGTCCCGATACTTTCGTCGAATGAGTTTTTGCAGAAAATGAAAGCAAACCGATAAAAGCACAGGCAGGGGTTAGCATAGTGGATTTTCTGCGGGAGCAACAATATCAGCCTTATCCGCTATGCCAAAAAAGTTGAAATAGGCTTCTTCTAGGGGAATCCATTTTTTGGCGAAGACTTTTGCGGCGGCTTCGCCATTGCGTGCGGCGATTCGTTCGAGTTGGAGGGCGGGGGATATGTCGCAGAAAATGCGGAGGTCTGCGTAGTTGCCAAGGATTGGATGATGGCTGTACGAGCCTTCGACTACGCGGACGGGGGCGGAAGAGATTTCGCGTTTGCCGTTAAAGTCTGATATGGCGCAATCGAAAATATTGTAGGAAAAAGGCGCGGGGTCGTGTATGTATGGTAGGATTTCTTCTGCAAAGCGTTCGTAATGGATGTTGCCGCCCGCCTCTTCCAAACGCGCTTGTGAACGCAAAGACGGGGGCAAAAAAAAGTCGTCCATGTGAATCACGGACGCGTTATATTCATTCACGAACCGCGCCGCCAGCGTGGTCTTGCCCGCGGCGGCGCGTCCGTCTATTGAGATTACAAGCATCAGGCTTTTACAGGGTAGCGCAGTGGAATTACGCGCTCGCGTTCCAGTGCCATTACAACGCTTGGCAAAAATGCAAGTTGAATAACAATGCCGGGCAACGCGTAAGCAAAGTATGCGGAAATCCACATATGCATGACGTATGTGCCATCGAAAAGGAACAACGCCTGTGCCGCGCCCGCAACAACACGCCCCGTAAGCATTGCAACAATAAGCGCGATATACAAATCAAATGATGCTCTGTTTGTGCGGATAAATTTAATCACAAGACCTGCAACAAAACCATAAACGCCAAGTTCAATTACCATGCCCTGCACAACGCCCTGCGGCGGCATCCCCGTGAAAACATGAGAAATAATCGGCCCGAGTATTCCTGCAACAAGCCCAAACACAGGCCCGCAAAGCAAGCCCGCAAGCAAAACAGGAATGTGCATCGGTAATAGGGCGCGCCCCGCCAACCCGTAAGGTATCATGTGAAACGCCATTGGCAGAATCACACACAGCGCGATAAGCATTGAGGTTACAATCATTTTCTTTAAGTACGACATTTCAGACATACAAATCTCCCTTTCATTCCATCAAATCTTGCATGGTGTAAAGCCCGTGCGATTTTTTTTGCAAAAATTCGGCGGCCTTGAGTGCGCCCACGGCAAAAACCTCGCGGGACTGTGCAGAGTGTTTTAGTTCTATTACTTCGTTGTGGCCTGCGAAAACGATGCTGTGTTCACCCACGATTGTGCCGCCGCGAATTGCATGGAAGCCAATTTCGTCGCGGGTGCGTTTGGCGTGGGTTGCACTGCGGTCGTTTACGTATTGCATTTTTTCTTCCATCGCGGTATTGATTGAATCGGCAAGAAGAAGTGCCGTTCCGCTTGGCGCGTCCAGCTTTTGGTTGTGGTGCTTTTCTATGATTTCTATATCGAAGCCGCTTTCGTGCAACAGCGGCGAAATGCGTTTAAGCAAGTTTGCCAGCAAATTTATCCCCATAGACATATTGCCGGAACGTAAAACAGCCGCTTTTTGGGCGGCATTTGTTATTGCGGTTTCAACTTGGAGCGGCATTCCCGTTGTGCAAATTACCATAGGGATGCCGCGTTTAACGCCGTAATCCAAAACGGCAAGCATATCGGCTTCGGCAGTGGGCGGCATAAAGTTTATGATGGCGTCTGCCTGCGCTGTAAATTCATTGATATTGCGGTAAACGGGAAAGGACGGTTTTGCCTTTGCAAACTCCGGCAAATCCACCCCGGCAACAACTTCCGTGCCGGGGTTTTCTGCCGCAAGTTTGCACACAACCTCGCCCATTCTGCCAAAACAACCGCACACAATTATCTTCATATTGTATCAATCCAAACTGTGTATTAAATCAAATCAAGCCAAAATTTTTCATTTCAGCTTTCAGTTTCTCGCGTAGTTCGTCCTCTATGGGTGCTAGGGGCAAGCGGCAACCGCCTGTTTCGTAGCCCATTAAATCCAGCGCGGCTTTCACGGGTACGGGGTTTACATCGGAAAAAAGAAGCCGTACCAATGCCAAAATGCTAAGCTGTAATTTGCGGCTTTCCGCAATTTCGCCCGCAAGGAATTTTTCTACCATATCATGCACCGCTTGCGGCGCGATATTGCCTATGGTGGAAATTACGCCAATCCCGCCAAGACTTAAAACGGGCAGAATATAGTCGTCATTGCCGCTGTAAATATCCAAGTTGCCGCCGCAACGCTCTGCAATTTCGGCTACCTGCCCAAAATCGCCGCTGGCTTCTTTGATGGCGACAATGTTTGGAAGCTTTGCAATTTGCTCCATGGTTTTGGCTTGAATATTGATAACGGAACGCCCCGGGATATTGTACACAACTATGGGCAAATCCACTTCAGACGCGATTTTTGTATAGTGCGCAATAAGCCCGCGTTGCGAAGGCTTGTTGTAATACGGCGCGACATACATCAGCGCGTCTGCGCCCGCTTTGTGGCAGGCGTTGCCAAGTTCGCAACAATCCATGGTATCGTTACCGCCCGCGCCCGCAATAACGGGGACTTTGCGCCCAACTTTCGCGCCCGCTTTTTTAGCGGTTTCCGCCGCAGAACGAACCACCTCAACGTGTTCTTCCAAGGAAAGCGTGGACGATTCGCCCGTTGTTCCGCAAGAAACAATTGCGTCTGCCCCGTTTTCAATTTGAAAATTAATCAGTCTTTCGTACTCAGCTTGATTAAACGCGCCTTTGCTGTCAAAAGGCGTTACAATTGCTGTTCCGCAACCTGTAAATATAGGCATAAGAACCCCCTATAAAAATATTGATAATCCATGATACTCTAAATAATACCATTGTGCAATTGATTTCGTCTGTCGATTTGAACATTGTGCCCCATTATCCAACGCGCAAGCAACGTAAGGTGATTTACGGAAATATCCGACGGAGACGCAACACCCACTCCGTAAAAATCTACGGCGTACAGGCAAATTTGTACATCGTGGCCGACAATCCAACGCGCAAGCCATGTGCCGTCTGCGGAGGTTATTCTGCCGTCGCCGTTTATGTCGCCAAGGCGGCAGTTACCCCCGCAAAGGGCGCAAATTTCGGAAATTACATAAACGCCGCCGTTTACAATTTCGGCGGTTACTTCTTGCCCTGCATAATTGGTTGGGTTTTCCGCGCCGTGCGGATTTTCAAATGTAGCGGTGATTGGGTGAAGCCCAAGTGCCGCCCCCGAGGTTGTTGCAAATCTTAAATGAAGGAACGTGCCGCTGTCTGCAAAATCTGATTGGCGGCCTGTCCAACCGAAAAATACTTCATCTGTAGCGGCGGTTTCTTCGCCCGAAAAAATTTGCTCGCCGTTAATTTCTGGCGGAACGAAACCATATTCCAATCCCGATTGCGCCAAATTGTAACGGATTAGCGTAAGCCCTTGCGGAATAACAAACCGCAGTGCCATCCCCGCAAAGCCGGGGTTGCTTGTAAGGCAAACGGAAACGGTGACTTCGCCGCCAACCATGACTGTCTCCTCGGAGATGGACACGGTTATAATTGGCGCGAAAATTTCTATTGTAAATTTCCGTGACGTGCTTCCCGCTTCGTTTTCTGCGGTTAGGGTGAATGTAAATTCGCCCGCTTGGGTTGGTATACCCCAAAGCTGCCCCCAGTACAACGCTATCCCGGGTGGCAAGCTTCCGCTTGTTAACTCCCATGTGAAACTATCCCAACTCATGACATTAAGATTCGCTTGGTATTGCGTATACAATTCGCCGTTCGGCAGTGTTTCCGTGGTTATAACGGGATAAATTGGAATGTTTTGCGGCCCAAACATGAAGCTTATTGGCGAAAGTGCTTGCCAGCCCACAACACGATTTACGGAATCCATATAGTTATGGTCCACAAGCAAGTGTTCAAAATGCGGATTGTTTGTCACGTCCAAACCCGTGAGTTGGTTGTCAAACGCAAACAGCCATCGTAATTCGTGGTTGTTTGAAATATCCAGCGTTGCAAGTTGGTTTTCGCTTACAAACAAATATCTTAGCGCGTGATTTTGCGATACATCCAGCGATGCAATTTGGTTGACGTTAATTTCTGCGCGTTCCAGATTTTTCACATTGGAAAAATCTACATACACCAAATTGCCAAACCGTGACTCAAACATTTTCAGGTAGGGCAGATACGGCAAAGTTAAATCCGTTATTTGTGTGCCGTTAAGCCTGATAGACTCCAACGCCGTAAGATATTCCAGCCCGTCTATATTTGTGGTTTGCCCTGTTTCGTCTGTCAAGGATGTAATGGCTTCAACTTCGTGCAGGAAAATTGGCGTATCGGGCGGGGCGGGCGGAAACGGCCACGAAATTCCGCGCCGCACAGCTATCGTAAAATATGGGCAGGTGAATGCATGGGTAATTTCCACGGGTTCGACTACATTTATCGTGCGCGTTGCGGAATCACTACCAAGGGAATTTGTAACCGTCACGGTAAATGTGAACGCGCCAAGCTGTCCAAATCGCCCGCCTAACTGCCCGTTTGGTTGAAGTTCCAAACCGTTGGGAAGTTCTCCGTAGGAAATCGACCATGTTAAGCCGCCGCCTTCCGCCGTAAGGAGTTGCGAAAATTCCACGCCGATTACTCCGTCGCGGAAATTTCCGAAAGTGATTACGGGCTCTGCCGTAAGATTCTGCGGCCAAAATTTAAAACGGTTTAGCGCAGACAAATCCGTTGCGTAACCCGGTTCAAAGTGGATATTGTTACGCCAGCCCAAAATATCATCGGGGCGGGTGAAATAATTTCCGTATACATAAAGCTGGCTCACGTTTTGGTTGGAAACATCCAGCGTTGTAAAATTATTGTTTTGGATAAACAGCAAATCCAAGCGCGGATTTTGAGACACGTCCAGCGTTGTAAAATTGTTGTTTCGGATATCCAGCCAAGTTAATTCGTGGTTGTTTGATACATCAATTTCCGTGAGGTAATTGCCCCAAAGGTCTAAGGCATCAAGAGCGATGTTGTTGGAAACGTCAATCTCGGTTAGTTGATTATGCCGCAGGGTTAGTACGTTTAGTTCAAGATTTTGCGATACGTCTATTTCTGTCAAATTGGCGGTGTATATCGTAAGGTGGTTTAAATCGCGGAAATGCTCCACACCCGCAAGGCTTGTAATTCCGCTGTTCCACTCTTGTATACGAACTATGCCGTGCAGGTGCGGTGTAAAAATACGCGACGGATATGAAATATTGGCAAGGCGGCGCACAACCGCCAAGAAAATTTCACACTCAAAACTGTCGGTGATATCCACCGCGCCGTAGTAAAACGATACGGCGAAAGGTTTGGTTATCTCGCCGCCCGTTTCGCTTGTGAAAATAATGTTGCCTTGGTAAGTTCCGTTTTCGGCGTATTCCGCAAACGTCATGGTGAGGGCAAAAGTACCGTTTCCGTTGGGCACTGCGTTAAGATTTACGCCGTTGCTGTTGCCGTTGAAAACGGCTTCCTGCGCCGTCCAAACGCCTTGCGCATTGTGAATTGTTACCGTAAGTTCGGGGCTTGTTCTTTCGGCCATTACAGAGCCGAAACTCAAGGACGACATTACAGCCGTTTCCGATGATGGGCGGGTGTAGTGCCATATATGGCCGCAGTCGCAAACATCGCACACGCGCTGTGCGGGTTCGCCCCACGGAATGGAATGTTCCACCGTTGCAAATGCCGCGCCGTTGCGCGTTAATGCCGAAACCGCGCACACAAAACCCGCGCCTGTGTAAAAGACATTCGGAGCGTCCAAGTCTGCAAGGGGGCGTGCCGTGTTCATTATTCGCGCTTTAATTTCACAGGGGGTGGCGTTCGGGAATTCTTCAAGTAAAAGTGCCGCAATGCCTGCAATCATGGGTGCCGCCATGGAAGTACCGCCCATCAGCCCGTAGCTGAAACCTGTTGACAGCGGCAAAGCGGAATAAATTTGAACACCGGGCGCGACAATATCGGGCTTGATATGCCCGGGAAAAAACTGAACGGGCCCGCGTGACGAAAACGGCGCGATAGTGTCCTCCGTAGAATATCTGCCGCCCGCCGTTCCCGCGCCTACGCTTATAGGCAAACTTGCGTTGCCCGGCGGCTGGCTTGAAAGCAAACCGGGGCCGTCGTTTCCCGCCGCAACCACAACTACAGACCCGTCACGCGCCGCGTTATTTACCGCAATGTTATGCGGGTGAAACGGTGTGTCTGCAAATGCCGTTCCCAAGCTTAAATTCATGACGTCTGTGTTTTCGTGCGCTTCTTCGATTGCACAAATAAGCTGCATTGCATTCGCGCCGAACACATTGTACTTCCACAATTCGATATTCGGCGCAAGGGCAATTACTATCCCCGCAACGTGTGTGCCGTGGGTTATCCAATCCCAATTTTCCGTCGCATATGAATTATCGTGGTTTTCCCAGCCGCGAATTCTGTCTGTGTTGTCCAAGAAGCGTTCAAATTCGGGGTGATTGTGGTCAATTCCCGAGTCGATTACCGCCACGCGCACACCCGCGCCCGTTACGCCAAGGGTGTTGTGAATGTAATCCGCTTGTAAAAATTCGCGTGTTTCCTGCATGAATGCGGGGTTTATAACCTGCGGTGCAGTGCCTGAAAACGGTGTAAGTTCGCCGATAACAGGCGTTGGGATAAAAATTTCCGTTCGCGGGAAAACGGCATGAACTTCCGATAAATTTGCGATTGCCTCAACCATGTGCGGCGACACGCGCATGGTAACGCCGTTAAAAAGCCTGTGGTTTGCGGAAAGAATTTCCGCGCCGCCGATACCAAACGGAACAACCGTTTCGCCCAGTTGCCGCATGAAATTTTCATGGGCGGTTAGTGCTTGCGCTTCATATGTCAAACCCGAAAACGCCCGCACATATTCATTTGCAAAACCGCTTTCGTTAATCAGCCGCAATTCCACGGCGGGCGGCGTTCTGAATTGAACAATAATTTCCGTTTTTTCATATGCAAAAACCGTTTGCGTAAATGTTATCGCCGCCAACAAAACCGCCGCGAAAATAAGTAATATTTTCATTAGATTTGTCCCCTCTCAGGGTAAAGCATATATTGCTTGCGCAATTTTTACAAGAAAAATTCCTTGAGGATTTTTGTGCTTCGTGATAACATACGCACGGGTGATTATTGTGAAAAATATCAGAAAAAAATACATAAAGTTTTTTCTTGTCGCGCTTGTTTTTTTGATGCCGATTTTCTCGGTGAGTGCCACTCCCTCCACGCGTGAAAGGCATCGCGAGCTGCAACAGCAATTGCAAAACGTGCGCTACGACGTACGGCGGCAAGAGAATCTTCTTGCGGGAACACGGCACGAAATGTCACAGCTTGTGGCAGAAATGCAAGACCTTGACCAACAAATGGTAGACGCGGCAGAAGCAATTGACGGCATAGAACTTTCCCTTCTTGATATTGAAATCCGCATGGAGGACACAGACGCGGCACTTGAAATTGCCCGCGAAGAATACGATTTGCAATTTGAAGTTTTGCGCACTCGCGTTCGCGTAATTCACGAACAGGGTTCTGTCGGATTTATGGATGTGCTTTTTCAGGCAGAAAGCATTTCTGACTTTTTGATGCGTCTTGAATACATCCGCGCTGTTGCGGAATTTGACCGCGTTCTGCTGGAACGTCTTGAAGCCACAGAGCAAGAAATTCTCACCCACCGTGACGACTTGGCGCGTTGGGCGGGAAGCATGGAAGACCTGCAAGCGCAGTACATTCGCTTGCGCGATAATTTGGAATTTGTTATGGAAGAACGCGCCGCGTGGTTTGAACGCCTTGCCGAAGATGAAGAACGAATGGCGCAACTGCTTGCAATCGCCGAACACGAAGAGCGTCTTGCGCAGTCTGCCTTTGATGCAATCCAAGCACAGCTTCGCCGCGAAGAGGACGCCGCAACACGCCAGCGCAACGCCGAGCAACACAGCGCGAGATTGGCACAGCTAAACAATTTTGACGGTCAATTCCTGTGGCCCATTCCAACACACTCCAGAATTTCCAGCCCGTTCGGAATGCGCCGCCACCCAATCCTGCGTCAAGACCGTCACCACAGCGGCATAGACGTTGGCGCGCCCACAGGCACACGCCTTATCGCCGCCGCCGAGGGTTACGTTCGTTTTGCAGGCTGGAGCGGCGGTTACGGCAACACCGTAATCATAGACCACGGCAACAACTACAGCACACTTTACGCGCACAATTCCCGCAACCGCGTTACAACAGGGCAATTCGTTTACCGCGGGCAACACATTGCAGATGTCGGCTCTACAGGAATGTCCACAGGCCCTCACCTCCATTTTGAAGTCCGCATAAACAACCGCGCCGTAAATCCAATGAATTACTTTCCTTAAGCGCGCAGGGCGCGCCCCCAATTCCGATAACACATATCCCAAGCCACACATTCTCTCGAAGCCGGATGAAATTTTCTTTGCTTAAGGAATGAGGAATAACTATGCTTGAATACAATTCACCCATCGGCACGCTTATTATAAAAGCGGACGGCGGGTTTATAACGGAAATTAAGTATAAAAACGAAGAAGCCCCCCCGTTGCGCCCGCAAGAAACAGACGCATCGGGGGTGCTTGCGTTGTGCGCAAAAGAGCTGGATGAATATTTTGCGGGAACATTACGCAAATTTACGGTAAGCATCCGCGCAAGCGGAACGCCCTTCCGCGAACTTTGCTGGTCGCAGCTTCAAAAAATCCCCTACGGCGAAACCATCAGCTACAAAGAACTTGCCGCAAGAATAGAAAATCCCGCCGCAATCCGTGCCGTGGGCGGCGCGAACCATCACAATCCGATTAATATAATAATCCCGTGTCACCGCGTAATCGGCGCGAACGGAAGCCTAACGGGCTACGGCGGCGGGATTGCGCGGAAGGAGTTTCTTCTAAAATTGGAAAAGTATTGCAAACACACGGAAGCTATGACAAAATGAGAAGGATTCTTAGATTTTTGTATTAGATTTTTGAACGCGAAGGAAAATGCTGAATGAAGAAGTGTTTTGTTTTGATGGTTTTATTTACGGCTGTTTTCGCCGCGCAGGTATATGCCGCGTATGGCGAAATAGCCGTTCTTATAGATGACGAGATGATTTTTTTTGAAGACCAATTGCCGCAAATTGTGAACGGGCGTGTTTTAGTTCCCGTTCGTGCGGTTTTTGAACATATGGGCTTTGAAGTGGGTTGGGTTGCGGAAGAGCAACTGGTCGCGCTGACACGGTGGGACGATGCCGTGGAGATTACAATTGGCTGGACTGTATTTATCGTAAACGGACAAGCTATTGAAACAGATGTTGCCGCGCAAATTATAGGCGGGCGCACAATGTTGCCTGTCCGTGCGATTATGGAAAGCGTGGGCTATTTTGTGCAATGGGACAGGGAAACAAGCACTGTTTTGATTTCTCCCGAACCTTTCCCCGAGCCGGAACTTCGCCAAATTACAATCCCGTACCGCAAATTGACGGACGAAGAAATCGCAACGTGGATTTACAATTACCACGCAATGGGCGGCGCGGTAGAATTTGAGCGCGAGGTAATTCGTCTCACAAATATTGAAAGAATCGCATACGGGCTTAACCCCGTTGACGAATATCTTACGCTAATGCTGGCGGCGCGATTTAAGGCGCAAAGCCTGTATGACTTGGATTATTTTTCGCACACAAGCCCCGTGTACGGTCATTTTGCAATTATTGCGCGGCAAGTTTTCAACAAGCCCCTGCGCTCTATGGGCGAAAACCTTGCGAACGGACACCAAACCCCAGCCGATGTAGTAGCCGCGTGGATGGACTCACCCCTTCACCGCGACAATATTTTAACCCCAAATTACATTAGAATAGGCGTTGGCACCCACAATAACCGTTGGGTACAAAAATTTTCGGGATAAAAAAGGAGAATATAAATGGAAAAAAGAGTTGAAGCAATTGCAGATATGAATGTGGATTTTGCGCAGTGGTACACAGACGTTGTGCGCAAGGCAGAACTTGCGGAGTATGCGGAAACAGGCGGCTGTATCATTTACAAGCCCTACGGTTACGCGATTTGGGAGTTGGTTCAAGCCGCGCTGGACAAACGCTTTAAGGAAACGGGGCATGAAAATGTGTATATGCCCATGCTAATTCCCGAAAGTTTGTTGCAGAAAGAAGCCGACCATATCGAAGGATTTGCGCCGGAGGTTGCATGGGTAACCCACGGCGGGGCGGAAAAACTGCAAGAAAGAATGTGCATTCGCCCCACTTCGGAAACTCTTTTCTGCTCGTTCTACGCGAACGATATCCAGTCTTACAGAGACTTGCCGCGTTTGTATAACCAGTGGTGTTCCGTAATGCGCTGGGAAAAAACAACACGCCCCTTTCTGCGCGGGCGCGAATTTTTGTGGCAAGAAGGCCACACGGCACACGCTACCGCCGAGGAGTCTCTTGAGGAAGCACTGAAAATGCTGGACGTTTACTGCGAAGTTTCCGAAAACGTACTTGCCATGCCCTACATCAAGGGGCAAAAAACCGAACGCGAGAAGTTTGCGGGCGCGTTAAAAACATTCACGTTCGAGAGCCTTATGCACGACGGCAAGGCTTTGCAATCAGGCACGTCGCACGATTTCGGCGACGGCTTTGCCCGCGCATTCGACATAAAATATCTGGACAAGGATAACAAACAGCAATACGTGCATCAGGCTTCGTGGGGCGTTTCAACGCGGTTGCTTGGCGCAATTATCATGGTTCACGGCGATAACAACGGGCTGGTTTTGCCGCCGCCCGTCGCGCCCATTCAGGTAATCATCGTGCCTGTTGCGGCGCATAAGGCGGGCGTTTGCGAAAAGGCGGAAGAACTCCGCGCCCGCTTGTCGAAAATCTCCCGTTGCAAACTGGACAATTCCGACAAAAAGCCGGGCTGGAAATTTGCCGAATACGAAATGAAAGGCGTTCCGATACGCCTTGAAATAGGGCCGAAGGATATCGAGCAAAACCAGTGCGTACTGGCCCGCCGCGACACAGGCGAAAAAATTACCGCGTCCCTTGACAATCTGGAGCAAACAATTTCAGACACATTGCAAAATATCAATCAAAATATGTACGACAAAGCCAAAGCCCGCTTAGAGTCCAACACCTTCACCGCAACCGACCTTCCCGCCCTAAAAAACATTCTGGATACCACACCCGGTTTCGTAAAAGCAATGTGGTGCGGCGACGACGCTTGCGAAGTCCGCGTAAAAGAAGAAGCCACAGCCACAAGCCGCTGTATGCCCTTCGAGCAAGAAAAAATTTCGTCAACCTGTTTCGTGTGCGGCAAACCCGCCGACAAAATGGTTGTGTGGGGTCGCTCGTACTAAGCACGGGATTGAAAAACCGCAATGTTAATACTATAATGTAAAAAATTACAAGTTGCATACAAGGAGCATTTAAAATGTTAGTAGCAGAAGTTCAAGGTTTACCCGCAAGACCCGAAAACGGCGCAATTGTTACGCCGGAATACACCGCAACAAACGGTACGCTGGCATATGCAGGCACGGGTGCAGGCGCGCCCCAGCCGGAAGGCGGCGGCATGAGTATGTGGATATTCGCTTTGTACGGCGCGATTTTTGTTGGTATGTGGTTTCTTCTAATTCGCCCGCAACGTAAGCGCGAAAAGCAAATGAAAGAACTTCAAGCATCCATATCCACGGGCGACAATGTTGTAACAAGCGGCGGTCTGTTCGGCAAAGTTGCAGACATCGGCGAAGATTGTTTTATCGTAGAATTCGGAACAAACCGCGGCATCCGCATTCCCATTCTAAAAGGCGATGTACTTGCAGTCCGCGAACCTAAAATGACTCCTCAAGTAAAAGAGGACTAAGTAAAAAGGGTGAAATATCATGGGGAAAATAATTGTACCCGAGGGTTATAAATCGCTGTTGTCATTGTACGAAACGCAAACCGCCATCGGAAAGATGAAGCGGATTTTTGAGGATAAGTTGGCGCAATCGCTTAGTTTGAAACGGGTGAGCGCGCCTCTTTTTGTGGAGCCGCACACGGGTCTTAATGACGACCTTAACGGGATTGAGCGGGCGGTGGCGTTTGATGTAAAGGAAACAGGGCAGAGCGTTGAAATTGTGCATTCGCTGGCAAAATGGAAAAGGCTTGCGCTAAGCAAATATGACTTTCATGTGGGAAACGGGCTTTATACAGACATGAACGCGATTCGCAGAGATGACGAAATGGACAACTTACATTCAATTTACGTGGACCAATGGGACTGGGAAAAAGTTATCGACACGAGTATGCGGAACGAGAATTTTCTGCGTGAAACGGTTAGCGCGATTGTTGCCGCCATTTGCGACACGGAAGCAGAAATTGCGAAGATTTACCCCGTGTTAACGCCGCAGTTAAAGCGCGAAGTGAAATTTATCACAACGCAAGAACTGGAAGATATGTACCCCAACAAAACCGCCAAAGAGCGCGAAAACGCCGCCGCAGAAAAATACGGCACGGTATTTCTTATGCAAATCGGCGGGGCGTTAAAAAGCGGCAAACCCCACGACGGCCGCGCCCCCGACTATGACGACTGGAGTTTAAACGGCGATATTTTGTTTTACAACCATGTTCTAAAATCCGCAATAGAAATTTCGTCCATGGGCATTAGGGTGGACGCGGCAACGCTGGACAGGCAACTTAACTTGGCAAATTGCAACGAACGCCGCAATCTTCCCTTCCACAAACAATTGCTAAACAGCGAACTGCCGCTTACCATTGGCGGCGGAATCGGGCAGTCGCGCCTGTCTTTGCTTCTTTTGCAGAAGGCGCATATCGGAGAGGTGCAGGTTAGCGTGTGGGATACGGATACAACGGCGGGGTGCAAACAGGCAGATATCAGCCTGTTGTAACATTATCGTAACAAAAATTTCATCAAAATGAAATTTTTTACTTGGAAAATTTCGGCAATGTGTTATAATCATTTCACAATCCGGGGGGAGTGAGTGAAATGTTTTCCAAGTTTTTTAAATCATCGGAAAAGCAAAATCGCCCTGCCGTTAAAAAAGTGGGCGAATTTGTAAATTTTAAACCGCGTAAAGAAAAAAAATATATTTCGCTAATGGCAGTTCCGTCATACAGTGGTGCTAAAACACGCAGTTTAAGCATTCCGTACACTGTTTTTTACGGGGCTGTTTTTTCTGTATTTATCGTTAGCGCGTTGGTTATCGGGTTTTATCTAAGCGCGATTTATTTTGAAAATATGACCCACACTTTAATCTACACATTGGAAGAAACGCGGGAAGATTTTGACGAATACCGCGTTGTGGCGGCGCACAGGCACGACTACTTGCTTGATAATTCCATGACCGTTTACGAACAGCTAAACAACGAGCAAAACCGCGCCCAGTCCGAAGTTTTCCGCCAAGAAATACAGCATCAGGGCGATTTCAATTATATGCAATCCGTCATTTACAACATGGAGCGGCAAATCAGAGATTTTGAAACGGAACGGCTACAAATTTTAGAATTGCTGGAGCGCAGAGCCGTGCAAATTCCGCCCGTGGCAAGCACCGTTCGGCGTCTCACCGCGTCGCAGGAAAGCTTGGCATACGAACTTTTCAACGGCGAAACCACAAGAACCGAACCGCCCGAACTTGCGGGGCTGGTACTTGGTGCGCGCACGCCTGTCACCGAGGAAGAACTGCACGAGCGGCTGGAACTATTGGCGGCAGAAATGGAAATTCAGCGTTTGCTTTTTGATAACATGGAAACCTACCGCGCAGGGATTGACGCATACTTGCGCAATTTCCCAACGCTTATGCCAATCGCGGGCGGCGTTATAACATCATGGTTCGGAACGCGCCGCGACCCCATCACAGGCTTGCAAGCCTTTCACGAAGGGGTGGATATCCCTGCGCCTTCGGGTACGCCTATTATGGCGGCGGGCGGCGGCATTGTTACGTATTCGGGTTTTAGGGGCGGTTACGGCAACGTGGTTTTCATTGACCACGGCGGCGGCTTGCAAACACGTTACGCGCACAACACACGCAATCTTGTATACGTTGGCGAACGCGTAGAGCGCGGCCAAATTATCGCCCACGTTGGCAGTACGGGGCGCAGTTTAAGCCCACATTTACATTACGAAGTCTTGCGCAACGGCAGTCACGTAAATCCCGTTACGTATATACATGAATAGACCTGTCCTGCAACCGGTCGTTGCCGAATTTGCGCGGCAAAATTTTGCAAGACAAGGAGGTAGCGACGACGCGAACGTGGAGCGTTCGCTAGGAGCAACCGACGCAGAATTGCGGAATTTTGACCGCAAAGGCGGCGGCGAACGG
>Ga0209755_10000813_pt1 | contig 53910 bp, 44 predicted proteins | sample TergutCo191P1_FD_187301 | JGI IMG/M metagenome (GOLD analysis project Ga0209755, IMG submission 187301) | Cornitermes sp. P1 segment gut microbial communities from Petit-Saut dam, French Guiana - Co191P1 (SPAdes) (version 2) | ecosystem: Host-associated > Arthropoda: Insects > Digestive system...
GGGGCTGTAGCTCAGTTGGCTAGAGCGCTTGAATGGCATTCAAGAGGTCAGGGGTTCAATTCCCCTTAGCTCCAAAGTTAATTCTTTACTACATAAAGATTTAGTAAAAAATAGGTCTAAAAATTAGGTACAAAAACTTCGTTTGAGATGGAAGAAATTGTATACGTTTCTTCTATAGGAGTTCTATTAAATTATGGGTTTTTGGTGGTTCTATATCATGCAGAAATAAAAAACCTTTTAAGTATTTTTCTGATGATTGTTGGCAATGGAAACAAATTGTTTCATCAGGTGTTGGATGATGCATTGTAGAAAGGTATTCTGCCACCCTTAAATCTTCATCGCCTTTATCTATCCATTGTTGCAATATCTCTTTTTTACCCATATAGTTTTACACCCTCTCTGTCAATCTTTCGTTCAAGGGTTGCGTATATTTTTCTATCAAGGAAACGGTTTTGCTTTAGGCCGAGAAAATCAATTGATTTTTTTCTGATTGGGTCTACTGCTCTATGAGCCAAACGAATAGCTTCAATTATTCGCAATTCCATATCATCCTTAAAAACAATATAAATGTCAAAATCTGAGTCCTCTCGCGGTGTACCGTAAGCATATGAGCCAAAAAGATAGATTGTTTCCACGGGCACAGTTTCAGTGATTACCTTGGTGATTTCGTCAAGTTCCTGTTTTATACCGGAAATATCATTCATAACTCTATTTTACTCTTAAACCGTCGGTTTATCCATAGACAAAATCTATTATACTGGGGTAGAATAACCGTACCCAATAAAGGCAATGGTTCACTTCGGCACTCCCGAAAAACCAAAGGATAGACCTAAACTAGACCTAGGAGAAAAGGCTTATTGCAACTCCTTATATAATAAGGAGTTGTGAAAAAGAATAGGGGTTCAATTCCCCTTAGCTCCAAAAATAAAAGTAAATGTTTTATTACTGCGGAGAATATGAAAACACGATGGTATAAATCGGGAAGTAAACTCCTGAATGAAATTTTACATTCTTCGCCTGCCGCCGGTACGGTTCATATCTGGTATATGGGTCAACACGGTTTTGTGATAAATCTCGGCGGGTCTGTTTTTTACATTGACGTCATCTTGAATGCCCTGAACGGTGAGGACGGAAAAGACCTTAGAAATTATCCGCCGCCTTTTAATCCCGGTGATGTTCAGCGCGCGGATTATTATATATGCACCCATAACCATGCTGATCATTTAAATCTTGAAACAATACTGCCGCTGTCCTCCGCGAATCCGGATACGATTTTTATTGTGCCTGCTCCGTGGGTATCTATCCTTACTGAAGCCGGCATAAATAGTAACAGGGTAATCGGCGCTGTGTGCGGAAAAACTATTGATGCTGGAAACGTAATGATTACCCCCGTGCCGGCAATCCATACGGGTTTTATCCAGGACAACGGCGAAAAAGATAAAAACGGAAACTATTTGGACTTGGGTTTTGTTTTAAAATCCGGTGATTTCCTTCTATACCATCCCGGAGATACATGGATAACGCCTATGCTCGTCAATACATTGAAAAGTTTCGGGCCGATAAATGCCGCAATGCTGCCAATAAACGGTACAGACTGGGAACGCACTTCGAGGGACTGTATCGGCAATATCAACGTTATGGACGCTGTAAAACTGGCAATGGAACTGCCTATCGATTTGGTTATTCCATGTCATTACGATATGGTACCCGGAAATACCGAAAATCCCGCATATTTTGTGGATTGTTTTTATCGTTATTGCCCGGAAAAGCGTTTTCATATCTGCGCTTTGGGTGAGAAATTCATCTATAATTAAAAGTCGTAAAACAATTAAACAGCGACACAAATTTTCTAAAAAGGTTGCAAAAATTAATAAATTACATATACATTACATTAAAAATAAGGTATAATATTATAGAGTTTAATTTTGAAAAAGAGGAGAAAATTTCAATATGAAAACAAAACGTAAAGGCAGTTCATTTAATTCGTTGCGTTCCAAACGTGAACTGGAAACTGTAATCCTGTTCACCACCGGAAAATGCAACGCCAAGTGCGCAATGTGTTTTTATTCAAATGATATGGAAAAAAAAGCCGAGGATCTTTCTTTTGAAGATATCCGGAAACTTTCCGAAAGCGCCGGAGAAATAAAACGGCTTCTGCTTTCAGGCGGCGAACCGACTTTGCGCGAAGACCTGCCGGAAATCCTTGAGATGCTTTATAAGAATAACGGTCTTACAGATATCAATCTGCCGACTAACGGAATGCAGACTGAACGCCTGATCGAATGGATAACAAGACTGCGTAAAAGCTGCCCTGACTGCAATTTAACCATCAGCGTTTCGCTTGACGGTTTTGGCCAGACTCACGATACCCAAAGAGGCGTTGTCAGTTTTTATAAAGCCGTTCAAACCTTGATGAAACTTGACGAGCATTTCAGGGATGACGGTAAAATTATTAAAAACGCTGCCACAATAATCACCAAATATAATGTTGAAGAAATTGTTGATTTTGTCGCATGGGTATACGGACGTTTTAAAATATCCACGCATACAATTGAAGCGGCGCGCGGAAACACAAGAGAACCCGGAGTAAAAATTCTGACCGAAAAATCGTTGATTGCAATTCAAGACAGAATTGCGCCTTATTATTTGCTGTACGCGAAACGCATCGGCGAAGGGATGAATTTTATCGGACGCAGTCTTACCAAATTTTTCTATGTCGGGCTTATGCGGGCGATGTACAATCTGCGCGCGAAAAATGTTGAAAAGCCGACTTCATGGGAGATGGATTGTACAGCGGGAGAAACAACTCTTGTAGTAGATTATGACGGACGTTTCCGCTCATGCGAAATGAGGGAGCCAATCGGCAATGTCAAAGATTATAACTGCGACGTAAAAGCGATTATGTCGAGCGAAGCGATGAAAAAAGAAATCGACGCCATCGGACACGGTTATAAAGCGAATTGCTGGTGCACCCACGGATGCTGGATGATGACTTCAATCAACTTTAATCCCGGTAAAATGATTTCCATGCTGAGACAAGGCAACAAAGAGACTAAAAAACTTAATAAACAGTATCCTATAAATATTGATGAGGACATGCTGCAAAAGCTTGAAGCGAAATATAAACTGGATACAACCAAGTTAAAAGAGATCGGACTAATACACAATTAAGGAATTGCCGTGAAAATACTGCTTATCACCAGAGGTTCCCAAGGGGACGTTTATCCGTATCTGCGGCTCGCCGTTGAATTGAAAAATAACGGTCATCATGTTACTTTCAGTCTACCGCGAATTTTTGAATCATTCGCTGTCGAAGCCGGGCTTAATTATGTGCTTCAGGCATCGGACGATATTGTCGGTATGCTGGAAGAAACTCCAAAAACAAACAACCTGCTGGAATGGACAAGACGAATTATTGACAGCCAGTTTAAGGAACTCGTTCCTCTCCTTCATGAGCATGATATACTGATTGCAGCTAACACAGAATTCGCCGCTCCCCACATTGCGGAGTACTGCCGCAAACCCTGTATACGCACGGCCTACGGTCCTTTCATACCGAGCCGCACGATGCCCCCGCCGGTTTTTCCAATAACAAAACCTAATCCTGTATCCTCGGCTATCTTGTGGTTTTTACTGAACAACGGAATGAATTTGGTGATATTAAAAACAATTAACAAAAACCGCCGTGAGTACGGAATGCTTCCAATCAAGGATCAGGCAGATTATGCGCCTTCCTACGCGTATAATTATTTAATGTACAGCAAGTATCTTGGGACTATCGACAATAACTGGAAATATAAATGGGCTATAGGCGGATATTGTTTTAATGATCTTCTGCACTATGAAAAAGATTACCTGGACAGCATTGTCAATTTTATCGGAAAAGACAACCGGCCTACGGTTTACTTTTCTCTCGGAAGTTGTAATGTGGCTCAGCGTGACAGGTTTACCGCTTTGTTATATGACATTTGCAAGGAGAAAGACTGCAAACTGCTGTTGAGCGCCGGCTGGTGGAATGCCGGTAAAGACCTGCAGGATCAGGACAACCTGTTTCACATGGATAAAGTTATTCCACACTGTCTTGTTTTTCCTCATTGCGACGCGATTATACACCACGGCGGAGCCGGGACAACTCACAGCGCAACCCGATCCGGGAGACCGCAGCTGGTAGCTCCCATATTGCTGGATCAATTTTACTGGGGAAACAGAACAAAATTGCTTGGAGTAGGCCCCGGAACCGTCAAGATAAAGGGAGTATCAAGAAAGCTTCTCGCGTCAAAAGTAGATGATCTATTAAACAATCAGTCTTACAAGGAAAGAGCGCAAGATGTCGGAAATTTGGTACGCAATGAAAAAGGCGTGGAAAATTTCTGCAAATTTATTGAGAACTATAAAATCGCAAATACGTCGGAAAACGACAGTCAGGAAACAGCTTAATATTGTCATATGCCAGATTGTGCTATACAATTAAGTTATGAAATCCTTTTTAAAGATAATTCCGGTTTTATTAATTTTTTTTACTGCCTGCGGAACCAGCGGCCCGGACAACCCGGGAGACGATCCCGTCATTACATTAGGTCCCGATGATTACGAAGCTCATTTTGCGGAAACCGTCCCGGTGATCGACGGCAAAGGCGATGATCCGGCATGGGAAAAAGCGGATTGGAAATCGATAGAGCAGGTATGGCTCGGCGGAGGAAATGCCAGTCAATCAAACTTAACTCCTCCTCCCGCAGGAACATATTCTGGAAGATTCAAGATTGTATGGACGGAAGACAGCCTCTATTATCTGGTAGAAATAATGGATACATATTTAAGTCTTACAAGAATTGCAGATCCGTACAACGAAATATATAAAGATGACTGCCTTGAATTGTTCATTAACGAAGACGGAAAAGGCGGAATGCATGAAAATAACAATAACGCGTTTGCGTATCATTTGAGTTATGACGGCGTAAACGCAATGGATTATGTAGCTGGTCAAAACAATAACTCCCCTTTTAAAAATAGTTATATAGCGCGGAATCACCATATTAAATATAAAATAGGCAACCTCGATTTATCAAACAGAGAAAGTATCGACGGCTCAAATATATACACATGGGAAATCGAAATGAAAGTATTCGATAAGAAATATCCTATTAGCGGCAGCCCCAATTATTCGTCGGTAAAATTAACCGAAGGCAAGATTATGGGTTTTGCCGCTGCCTACTGCAATGCCGGCGCATCAAATAACCGTGAATATTTTATTGGCAGTATGTTTATCCCGGGCGCTAACAAGAATGTCGCGTATCTAAACGCAGACGTATTCGCAAAATTGGTTCTGGCAAAATAACTTTGTTTTAATTTTATCGAAAAGGAAAACAGCATGAAAAAATATTTTTATTTATTAATTTTCGTAGTTTTTACGGTTTTTACCGCATGCGTCAACAATATTGAGGATGATACATATTCAAATGAAGACACGTCAAAAATACCAACGCCCGTAATTGACGGTACAAATTCAATTGTTTCATTGGTACAGTCAACAACTGTTGTTACACAACATACTTATGAAAGTATTAAAAATCTGGTAGACGAAGCAATAAGACTAGCAGGCGGCCTTAACGGCATAGTAAAATTCGGCGACACAGTTGTTCTTAAACCAAATATTATTACCACTATTTATGGCTGGTCATGGCCGGGCGGAACTAAAATCCCTGCCGGCGCGCCGAATGCCGCAACTCCAACAGCTCCTAACGGAATCGTTACAGACTGGCGCGTTGTGCAAGCTGTCGCGGAAAGTGTAAGAACAATCATCGGCGCAAAGGGCGCTCCGGGCGCAGGTAAAATTATCGTCATGGAAAGTTCAGGTAAAGGTGACACTTCGGTTCAGCTCGCGAATGTTGGTTATAATCTGACAAATCTTTCCGCGGTCGACGAAATTCTCACTCTTGATGCTGTCGGCGGCGCATATTGGACAAATCCAAACCCCGCTGCGCTTCCTTCTGATATTCTTAAAATTAATTTAAATAACCCAGTTTTTAATACGCCTTTTAATCAATCCGATTTTAACGGAAACCCGATAAATCCTGCTTATACAAGTTATGACGGACAGGGAAATTATTTTGTGGCTAAACAAATGTATGAAGCGGATGTTCTTATCTGTATTCCTGTGTTAAAACTTCATACGACGGCAGGCACTACGGGCGCTATAAAAAATATTTCTATAGGCGCAACCCCGCCGAGGATTTACGGAAATTCTGCCGGTGATATAGGACGCAATTTCAGGATACCGCACGCAGAATCCAACGGCATTCATAAATGGATAGCCGATTATTACGCTGTAATGCCCGCTGACTTTGTAATTATGGAAGCGCTGCAAGGCGCAGATCAGGGCCCGCTGCCGCCTGCCGGAGATCCTTCCGCCTTGAAAAAATTGAACAGTATGCTTGCTTCAAGAGACGGTCTTGCGATTGATGTTGTTCTTTCAAATATAATAAAAGTTGATTATACCAAAGTGGGACATTTGGTATATCTGACTGAAAGAGGCGAAGTAGGCACAAAACAAAATAAAAAATTAACTGTACGCGGAAATCCAAAAGATATAACCGTGATTGGAAATAAAAAAGTTCATGATTTAAGAGAGGGCGTCAATTTTAACGGAAGCATAACTACAGGCATTGGCGGTAATATTTCTTCGACCAGATTATCAGCGCAGCAGATGGAAAGGCCTGCTGTTGCAATTTCGTCGGCGCAATTTACAGATGGGAACCTGAATATAAAACTGACTGTCTCGGCCAATGCGGTTAAGGTCGATATTTATATCGATAAAATATATAAGCAAAGCGTAAATAATAATCTTGGTAATATTGATATTGACGCTTCAGCAATCACCGGCGGTTCCCATGATATAAAAGTCTATGCTTATACTAATTATATGGCATACGAGGAAGCGTCTGTAACTGTAATCAAATAGACAGCCAGAGATCAGAATTGGATAAACAGTGGATTTTTGCGGCAATACATTTTTATTTCAGGACATGCTGGGACATGCTCAGCGGTTTTCTTCCGTATTTTCTTGCAGGAATTTTTCTGGGTGAGTTAATAAAATTTGCGTCATGGACAAAAATAATTTATAAATGGGTATCAAAGGCTCCGGTTAAGGCTGTGGTATCAGCTTCTATCATCGGCATATTATCGCCGCTTTGCACTTACGGAACCATTCCAATTGTTATCGAATTATATAAGAGCAAAGTGCGTGTAGCGCCGCTGATAGCTTTTTGCGCCGCGTCATCTTTAATGAACCCGCAGCTTTTTGTAATGACAGCGGGAGGCGTAGGACTGGAAATGGCAATTGTCCGCACCCTTGCAGTTTTTTTATTCAGTTTCGCAGCGGGAATGCTGACATTAATTATCCCGGATAAATTTATGATCAGAAAAACTATAAAAGTTTATGAAGACGGCGGCGGACAAATAGAAAACAGGGAAAAAAAGATTTTTGCAGTTAAACAATATTTTATTAATTGTCTAAAAAGTTTTTTATATGTGGCGCCTTTTTTACTCATCGGCGTTTTTTTAGGAGCCGCCGTAACAGTCTTTGTACCGCAAAGATTTTTTTACGAAGCTCTTTACATGGGACGCATTCAATCAATACTTGCCGGCGCCATTATCGGTATACCAATGAACGCCTGCGGAGGAGGCGCAATACCGTTTGTGCAAACATTGCTTAATTTGGGATTGGGAAAAGGCACTGCTCTGGCGTTTTTTCTTGTCGGCCCGGCATTACGTCCCGCTCCGCTCGCGGCAATGGCCGCATTATTCACTCCGCTTATGCTGATAGGTTACGCTGTATTCCTAATCATTTCTGCGGTGCTTATGGGTCTTGTTTATATATAAAAAAATCCCGCAAGAAAAATTAAAAACGAATGGCAATTATTTTTTCCCGGTAAGGCTGCCCAATAATCCGCGCACAAGAGTATTAGTCACAGTCCGCGTGGCGGACTTTGCCGCGGTTTGAACCATTCCGTCGCGCTTGCCGCCCCTTGGTCCTGTTGAACCAAAAACAAATTCTTTCATTTCCTGTCCAACGCCTTTTTGATTACCTGAAGTCTTTTTTACCGCCTGTTTAGGCGCTGATGTTTTCACGGCGCTTGTTTTTTTGCTATCCTTTTTTTCATTTTGCGCTGTAAGCAATTCATAAGCGGATTCCCTGTCTACGGCTTTTTCATATCTTCCGTAGAAAATTGACTGCTTTATCAGATTGTCCTGTTCAGCGGGCGTAACAGGTCCTAACCTGGAACCGGGAGCTACAACCGAACATTTTTGCACAATGGACGGGCTGCCTTTTTCATCAAGAAAAGAGATCAGCGCTTCTCCAGTGCCCAATTCCTGAATTGCCTGCTCTGTATCAAAAGCGGGATTGGCTCTCATGGTTTGCGCCGCGGTTTTTACCGCTTTTTGATCTCTCGGCGTAAACGCTCTAAGCGCGTGCTGCACACGGTTACCCAGCTGCCCTAACACTTTGTCGGGAACATCGAGAGGATTTTGCGTAACAAAATAAACGCCGACTCCTTTGGAACGTATCAGGCGGACAACTCTTTCGATCTTCTCAATTAAAACCGGCGGAGAATCTGCGAAGAGAAGATGCGCTTCGTCAAAAAAGAATACCAGCTTGGGTTTAGGCAAATCGCCTATTTCAGGCATAACTTCAAAAAGTTCAGATAACATCCATAAAAGCGTTATCGAATATAATTTGGGCATATTGTAAAGTTTATCCGCCGCAAGAACATTTATAACGCCCTTTCCTGAAGAATCTGTGCGAATAAAATCCATTATATCCAGCATCGGCTCGCCGAAAAAATTTGAAGCTCCTTGTTCTTCAAGAGTCAGTAAACCGCGCTGGATTGCTCCCGCGGAAGCCGCAGTTATATTTCCGTAAGCGGTTTTAAATTCATTCGCGTGATCCGCGACATACTGCGTCATGGCGCGCAGATCCTTCATGTCGAGTAACAACATGTTGTTGTCGTCGGCTATTTTAAAAATTATCTGCAAGACGCCTGACTGCGTATCATTTAAATTTAACAGGCGTGATAAAAGCAGCGGCCCCATGTCGGAAATTGTAGCGCGCACAGGATGACCCTTCTCGCCGAAGACATCCCAAAAAACAGCCGGGTTTACCTGCGGCTGCCAATCCGTTACATTAATTTTTTCCAGTCTCGCGTTGAGTTTTTCACTGGGCTCTGCGGCAGCCGCAATGCCGCAAAGATCTCCCTTTACATCAGCGACAAATACAGGCACGCCTATCGACGAGAATGATTCTGCCATTTTTTGAAGAGTTACAGTCTTACCCGTCCCCGTAGCGCCGGTTATAAGACCGTGGCGGTTTGCCATTTCTGGCAATATAACAACATTTTCCAGCTCAGTATTTTTTGCTATACATAACGGTGTTCCCATAAAAACTCCTTTTAGTATTTTATATTTTATAAATGATAGCACATTTTTGGTAAGTTATGATTAATATATTAAAGTGATTAAAAATTTACGCCGGTTTTTCATTGCGAAATTCATATTGACAGAACGATAAAAAGCCAGTACATTGAACTTAAATTTGAACGTGTTCAAATTTTGGAGTTTTTATTAAGATTGAGAGTAAAGAGCAAATTCTTGGCGCCGCGGTCAAGCTGATTCAGAAGGGAAGATACCCCGCGGATATAACCGTTCGGGATATTGCCGCAGAAGCGGATGTACCGCAGGGAATGATAAATTATTATTTCCGCTTAAAATATTTTTGTATTCTATTAACAATATCTTTTTCTATTTTGTGTATTAATTGTTATTATGTTGATACTATAAATTTTGAACATGAAAATTACAGCCCATCAGGTAATCCTTTTGATGATCATAGAAATTATGATATTATACCTTCTTATCATGACGGGAAAGGTTTTTTAACCGCAATACGTACAAATAATAGCTCTTATGCGTATAAAAGTTCATTATTTTGGATAAAAGATAAAGTTTTTGTTTTAAAAATTGATGTAAGTGTTTACAGTGAAGAAGGAATAGACAATATACAAATAAAAAATTGTGAAATAGTATTTAATAATTTTTCTGTTATATTTGATAAAACAGAATTAGCTAATACAATTACGAAAAAAAGTACAAATGCCATTAAACCATTTATACGTAATTATATAATAATAGAAAAGGAAATTAATGTAAAGACAATAGATAAATATTTGAATAAAATAAAAAATAATTCTATAGAAAATATTTTAATATTGAATATTAATATAGATTATGAAGAATACGGAGAAATAAAAAATTGGAAAAAAACAACAGAATATTTTATAAATATTGGACGTACAATCTATTCTCCTGTAAATCTTTGGGGTGGTTTACCATAAAATAAAATTGCTTTATGAAGAGTCTTTTATGCCGTCATTATTAAAATATCTTCCCGCGAATGTCAGAAAACTGGCCAAAGTGAACCCCGCAGCTGTTCGTTATGTTACAGACGGCCTGCTTGCCGTAGGTGCAGTCAATATTGCGAGCAGTAATTTCAATTTGTTCGCAGTTCGTTTGGGCGCAAGTGATTTTCAGCTGAGTTTGGTTCAATTTCTTCCGCATATTTTTACATTGCTTGTTTTAATTCCATCAGGGCTTTTTATGGATAGCCTTCATAATAAAAAACGTATTGTGATAATAATGATGCTGGTTGTTATGATTGGATTCCTGCTATGCGCTGTATCGCCGTTTGCCTCTGTCTATTCCATTCACTTTTTTCTTGGATCACTTGCTTTAACAGGCGGCGCAGTTGCTCTTTACAATATTGCCTGGCAGTCATTTTTCCCGAGTGTTATAAATATAACAACACGCAATCATGTGCTTACGCTTAGAACGCGCGTTACTTTAATCATAGGTATGTTTGCACCGCTTTTAGTCGGCATCATACTGACACGCATTGAAAACACAAACGGCAAAATTATAGCGCATCAAACTTTTTTTATAAGCGCATTTTTATTATTTCTGCTGGCTATTTTGAATTTTAAAAGATTTCGTAAAGCGCGGCACAGTGAAACGCAAGTAATAGAAACAAAACGCTTATCTTTATCGGAAATTAAAAATGCCGGAAAAAGCCTTTTACATAATAAGCAATTTCTGCTTTTTACAGCCGCTGCATTATTCTTTCACATGACATGGCATTTCGACTGGACATTGTATTTTATAGGACAAGTCAGTTATCTTAAAATGAATGAACTGCAATTGGGGCTTGTAAGTTTAGGCGCGGCGGCAATTCAGCTTATAACGATTAAATTCTGGAGCCGTAAAAATGAAAAACACGGCGTTGTGCTTCCATTCACTTTTGGAATTATTGGCTTAAGCCTGTGTCCTGTTTTTATGATTGTTGCTGTGAGTCTTCCGCTTTCTTTGGGACCGCATTTATTTATTGTTCTTCATACAATCGCGCATATACCTTTTTGCGTTGTCACTTTAAATTTATTTCAATGTATTTTACTTGTTGTAGACAATAAATACCGGAGTTTTTATTTATCTGTCTTTGCGTGTTTGCTCTGCTTATCTAACGCAGTTATGCCGGTAGCCGGCGTCATGTTGTATCAATTTTTGGGCGGAGACTTAAACGGATTTCGTTTTACATTCGCAATTATTTTTGCGCTGCGTATTATAGCAGCGCTTCTTTGGCTTTTATGGTACAAACACCAGCGCGATATAAATGTGGCGTTATAACATTTAATATGATGATGAGATGTAAACCCATTTTTTCCCTTCCTTGCGGGCGTTAAGCAAACCCTGCTCTTTCATACGCTCTAAAAGCTTATATGCGCCGCTTTCTGTTATACCAAGCAATTTGGCAGTGTCTTCTTTGTTAAAATTAATATTAGGGAATGCATTAAGTACCCTAGTTTCATTAGAACCATAGCTAATATTTTTTTCTTTGACATATTGATGGTTATATTGATAAGTCGGCTGAACATTATAATTTCTATTTGGGAGACGTATTAAAAATCCGCCGTTTACAACAGGAATTTCCGGCTTTACAGTGGATTTTTCATACGCGCTAAAAATTCGCGGAATACCTGTTCCGAACGCTTCTATAATATTCAAACGATAAAAAATTTGCGCCAATTTTTCATTGCGCGTAACAGATACACCCGCAAGCATTAAATCATACGTAACTCCAGGCATTACACCGCCAAGCGACATAAACTCCAGCCTGTCGTCAAACATACTTACAAGAACGCTGCCATCAATATAATAATCTCTGTGTATTAAGGCATTAATATAAGCTTCACGTAAAGCGATGTCAGGATAATCGGCATGATCGATTCTATATGCTCCATCAAACGTACTGTACGCTCTGTTAAAAACATGAAGGTAGGCAAGCATATCATCAATTTGCTTAAAAATAGATCCCGAAAATTCTTTTCTGTCCTTGAATCTTTCTTTATTTATTCCTTCAAAGATTGCCGCCTTTGTTGTGTAAGGACATTGATCCGAAAGAATCAGAGCAAGATTAGTGTAGCGTCCGTCTGAATGTATAAGACCCAGAGATTGTTTTTGCTGCAGCCCAAACTTTACATCCTTGCCGGAAAAAATCTTATCGGCGTATTCAAAAGTTAAATCCTGCTCGATTGAGAGTTCAGAATTAAATTGACCTGCGCTGTTATCCTTGATCATCTGGTGTATGTGTTCGCGTGTTGCCATAACCGTATTGCTTCCAAATCGACATCCCCCTCCAGGCCATAAACTGACCCATCATCAGAAAGACCGAGGTAGAGCGTACCACCTTCTGTGTTAAGGAATGCCAACATAGTATTTATAACTTTTTCGTTGAATTCACGTTTAAATTCAACAATAGTACCCTCTAACATAGGAAACCCTCTAAATGACTAATAATTCCATTATATCTCCTATGTCTCCATTTGTCAAGGAGTTTTGGGAGAATTGGGAGAAATAAAAGGAGAGTAAAAAATGGTGAATTTATTAGTGATAGCAAGAATAGGGCAATATGCAGAACAGTTATATCCTCAGAAAAGGGAGTTTGCGCTGGAATTTATTAAGTGGCTTTCGGCTTGGAAGGATAAGGTTGGTTAGGTTTTAAGTCCTATATAAAATCAACCAAAAAAAACTGGTCCGACTCTCGTCAAACCAGCTTTTAAATGTGTTACGCTGTTATCACATTACTGAAGCAGCGACAGTACCGATTGCGCTCTTTGATTAGCCTGCGCAAGCATTGAGATTCCTGTCTGGCTTAGGATTTGATCTCTTACGTAATTGACCATTTCTTTTGCCATGTTGGTGTCTCTTATTCTGCTTTCCGCTGCTTGTGTGTTTTCTGCGCCGATGTCCAAGCCGCGGATAGTGTGTTCCAGGCGGTTCTGGTATGCGCCGAGGTCAGCTCTCTGTTTGTTGATCTTTTTGAGCGCCGCGTCGATTGTGCCGATTGTTCTGTTCGCGCCGTCCGGATCTTCCAGGCTGATGAACGTGTCATCCATTTCGCGGATGCCGAGACCTTTGGAAGTCATGGTGCCGATGTAAACCTGCTTTCTCTGATCCATGTTCGCGCCGATGTGCAGCCACATTGAGGCGGTTACGACGTTCTCGCCGGTCGGGCGGCCGAAGCGTCCTGTCAGCATGTTCATGCCGTTGAATTGCGCGTGGCTTGCGATTCTGTCGATTTCATCAACAAGCGCGGAAACCTCAACCTGAATGTACATTCTGTCTTCGTCGCTGTAGATGCCGTTGGCTGCCTGAACTGCCAACTCTCTCAGGCGCTGCAAGATATCCTGTGTTTCCTGAAGGTAGCCTTCCGCTGTCTGGATGAAAGAGATGCCATTCTGTGCGTTGGTTGAAGCCTGATTTAATCCGCGGATTTGGGCGCGCATTTTTTCGGAAACCGCAAGGCCCGAAGCATCGTCGCCGGCTCTGTTGATCCGGAGACCCGAGGAAAGTTTTTCCATTCCTTTGTTGAGGTAAAGCTGCGTTACCTTGAGTGACCTGTCAGCGAACATTGCGCTGAGATTGTGATTGATGATCATATCATCCTCCTTGATTTCGGGGCGGAAGCATCCGTGCTTCCGGTTTTACGTATAAGATATTGTTCTTAACAAGCTCAGTATCTTATATATACATTATCGTTAGTAGAAAAAAAAACTTTAGAAAAAACATTATAATTAGTAAAAATTTTCTTTAATTCTTTAAAGAGAATCGATATTTATGGCGTATTTTGCTATTTTATGTACTATTTTAACCTGCTATGCTTTGAAAGTATCTATATAGAACCCTGAACCTGTCAATATTCCGGTATATTCCTTCGCAGGATTTCCTTCCGCTTCCCTCATTTTCCTTAAGTTTTCATCTGATAAATCCAGCAAGAAGTCCATTGTGCTAAAATCGTGCCTTATTGTATCGGCCCTTAGCAGCGACTCCGCCTCGATGTATTGCCTTTTATTGTTTTTCTCAATCTCTTTTTTATCCGCGTTTTTTTGTATGTTCATTAAATCAATTAAACCTTGAAATGTAGTAATGCAGGCGTGCTGCTTCGCGATTCCATTCTGACGCCCCGGGCTTCCGACACCGATTTTTTCAATCGGGAGTTTGGTCCAGTCATTTGCAAGGTAAAACGCGTTCCAGCGCTGATGTTCCAATTCAGTCAGATTATTCCGTGCGGTGTCAGTAAATTCATTGCTGCTGCGCTGCGCAAGATGGATAGTTTCTTCATCAATTTTTAAATTTAATATTTTCTCAGGGATTGACTGTCCGTTTTTCTCATTATTTCTTGCCAGTTCAATTTCCTTTTCCAGTTTTTTTCGTTTAGCGCGAAGATCGAAGGCAGTGTTTGTTCCGTACCTTTCAAAAAACATTTCTGTATAATCGCGTTCAGGTTTTTTATTTTTAACAAGATCAAACCCAAGCAGATTTAATTTAACCTGTATCGCGGCCGCGGCGTAACGGTTAGATTCTCTCTTATGCTGCGTGCAGGTATTCCATTCATTTACCGCCGTTGTTTTTTCTACGTTTCCATCGTATCTGTTGGCAATATTCTTGGCAAGGATATCCAGCTTTTCATTTATTATATATTCTTCTGACAGGACTTCCTTATCAACGCAGCAAGTTACTATTCTGCATTTGATTTCATCGGCATTATAATTTAATAATTCTTCATCGGTAATAAGCGTGTTCTCATTTATTTTTACAAATATTCTGACGCGCTGATACTCAATATCACCGTCTTTCCCTGTTAATAAATCGGCTTCGTATAATTTATGCCGCAGCTCCATAGCCGTTTCTATGCTTAATTTGTCATCTCCAAGTGCGATTATAACCGTAGCATAATCACACGACGGCGCAGAACCCGCTCCGCTATCAGCCCGATTCCCGTCAATTTCTTTTATAACGTGATCGTACAACTCAAAAGTTAAAGCGTCTGCATCTTTAAATCTGATTATATTTCTTTCCCTTGGATTTTTTAAATAAACAGTTCCGTCATGGTTTGGTTTAATCTCCGCGCCTCTCCTTGTAATATTGTTGTCTTTATCGGTTTCATCAAACAATCCAATCGCGCTGTTTTTAAATATCTTTTCCTGCTTAACCGCGTTCTGGCATATAACAAGCGCGTTATAATCAACATTATGCAATTGATTGTTAATAATGCTTGTTTTTAAAATTGCTTTACTGATTGAATCAAAGCCGATAAATATTGTGCTGATTTTAAACTCGCCTTTTTCGCTGTTTGCGTTTTGTTTTAATTTGGCTTTATTCGTATCGATCCAGCTTGCCGGTATTAATTTTGTTATAGGATTTTCCCACCAGAATTTATGCGCGCTTAATATATATGGATTAAAGAACATCAATTTTCCTAATGTGTTTTCCATAAATGTATAGTGCTCTACGCGTTCAAGGATATTGAACATAATACGAACTTCTAACTTCATTTCTAAGGTTTCTTTTTCCTGCTCTTCTGTTAAAAATATACTGCCGTTTTTCATCTGCGGATTAATCTTTTTGATAATGAAATCCGCCATTATCTTGGCGATTAAAAGATTTATTTCATCATCGTCAGACATCGACACAACTCTGGTTTCATGCGCGCAATGCATTGCGCCGGCTTTAATTAATGCTTCACGATACACATTGTAAGGAATGTTATCCTTTCTTCCTTTTCCAACTTTTAACATCACTACGCTGTAGCCTTTATCAATCAGTTCCCATTTTTTATCTATTTGAGAGGATTGAATAATTACAATCGTTCGCAGCCTCTGTATCCGGCTGAGATTGCCTAAAAATATTTTTGCCTGCCCGTCGCTGCCGATAATAATATATTTTTCTCCCAAAGAAATACGCCATGTGCGAATTTCGTTTAAGATTTTTTTACCGAATAATTTGACAACAATCAGTAATGTCATGTACATGGCGGCAAAGAAATGAATCAGAACTGCCGCATGAAATACCGGATTCTCCTTAGCAAGGTTTGAAAAATGCGATGAAGAGTTAAATCTGCCGAAAAAGGCCGATGTTGAATCAAAAATGCAGTTAATAATTACGAAGAAAGGAGAAAAAATCAATCTCGCGTCTTGATTAAAATCAATGGCAAAAAAGTATAATGCCGCTCCGACAAAAAATAAGATTGTGAAGGAAATTGAATATACCCGGTCCTTCCCGGCTTTTTTCTTCGCCAGAAGATTAAAAATCACTACGCCTATTACAATTACAATTGCCGCAATGCCGTACGTTTCTTTATACATGATGTTTCCTGCCTTTCTTTAAATTTACCGAAAAAAATTTTATGACTAATTATGACGTTCTTTAAAATAATAATATATTTTTAATAAATATACAAGAAAATCGTTGAAGCGCTCGACATCAAAATACATTTTAGAAATTATTTATCGTGAAAATTTTGCATTTTTTTATGGCTTTTCTATCCCATAACTATGTATATTTATACATATGGAGGAAAATATGAAAAAATTACTTTTTATTACAGGGGTACTGGCCTTTGCTTTGTTATTCAATATTACATTAATCAGATGCAGCGATCCGGCAGAAAACCTTTCTCCTGATAATATTCCGAATGTTCTGGAAAATGTAAAAAATAAAGATGACTGGTCAGAGCGCAGAGCGGAAATCAGAACAATAATGCAAGATAACTCTTACGGGCAGTGGCGTTCCGGTGAGAATGTTACCTATACATTAGCAGGAAATACACTGACGGTAAAAGTTTCATATGACGGAAAAGAAGCCGAATTTTCCGCGGCTGTAGAACTGCCGACAGCTGCCGCTCCCGAGGGAGGTTATCCGGTAATTTTTGCTTTCGGCACTCTTGACGGCGCGGATGTATTTATGGGTTCCAAAGGAAATCCGCGTGAATATTCACTTGGAAAAGGATACGCAAATATCAGCTTTCCTACAGGAACTGTTGCCGCGGATAATAACTCCCGAACAGGAGCGTTTTATACATTGTATCCGTATAATACATCAACTCCTTCATCGCAAACAGGAGTATTGATGGCATGGGCGTGGGGAGCAAGTAAAATACTGGACGCGCTTGAAGCGGGCGCCGCTGCAGAACTTAACATAAATGCAAATAACACGATTATAACCGGCACATCAAGATACGGAAAAGCCGCGGCTGTCGCGGGTGCTTTTGAAGAAAGATTCAAAATCACCGTTCCTGTTTCTTCCGGCGCAGGCGGCGCCGCGATATACCGTTATAAAAGTAACGGACAAACTTATGACCTTAGCGGTTATTTTGCATATAACGGCGGAGGCAGCTGGACGGTTGACGATAATAATCCTCAGAGCCTTGGTTCTGTTCAGGGGGATTCAAATGGCGGATGGTTTGTTAATAAATTCCGGACATTCAGCAATCCTGAAGATCTGCCTTTTGATCAGCACTTCCTTCTTGCCTTATGCGCCGGCACAAACAGGCATCTGTTTATGGTAAACGGATTTGAATGGGACAAGTGGACAAATCCTCCGGGTTTCTTCTATGCGTTTGAACTGACAAAACCTGTGTTTGATCTTCTGGGCATACCTCAAAATATCGCGGTATCCATGCACCGCTCGAGACACGGTATGGAGCAGGAAGATATGGTCAAACTTATAAAATACGCAAACTATGTTTTCTACGGCGCTCAGGATTTAACTTTTGATTATGTGGAAAGCAAACCAAAACCTTCAACATGGAATGAGTTTATGGAGGAGCTGCATAAAACGCCATTCTCGGCGTCTGTCAGCGGTTCAAATAATGCGACATATCAGAAGGGAAAACCGAAATAAATCGAAGGTTTATTTTTTACATTACTTGTTGCAGTATATATATAAAAAAAGTATATTAGTATTGACTTATTTTTTAATAATTAGTATCTTTTTAATATTCTATGAATACCACCCTTTTGGGTGGTATATCTTGTCGGCGGCGACATTAACACTGCAAAGGAGATTGTATGAAAAACGCAATCAGAATTTTAGGAATTATCGCATTAATTACGGTGATTGGATTTACAGTAATAGCATGCGGCGGCTCAAAACCCAACGGTACGTATTACAACGAAGAATACAAAACCTCTTACACATTTTCAGGAAACAAAATGACCATGGACACAAACGGTTATGTAATAGAAGGTACTTTTGATGCTAAAGACGGAAAATTAATCGTAACCACAGAATATGGAATTTCTGAAATTGATTACACCCTTAAAGGTAAAGAGCTGACAATATCTGTAGCCGGAGTTTCATTTGTCCTCATTAAGAAGTAAACAGCGTTCATAATTGCCTGACTTCGGTGTCGATTCCGCCGGCGAACCAATAGATTTATAAGCCTTTGGTTCAACGGCTTGATCGATACCCGTCAAGTTAGACGCAATAATTTTTAACTTGAATAATTATCGGATTCATGCTATCTCTTCCATATAAGTCAATATATTAAAGGAGCCTCATTATGGCGCAACACCAATTTCAAACCGAAGTAAGCCGTCTGCTGCACCTTATCATTCATTCCCTCTACTCCAACAGGGAAATTTTTCTGCGGGAGCTTGTCTCGAACGCCTCTGACGCGCTGGACAAGCTTAAATACCTGACAGTCGCGGACGAAGCGTATAAGACGCTCAATTTTGATCTGCGGATCGATATTTCCTTCAATAAAGAGGGTAAAACTCTTACCATTTCTGACAATGGAATAGGCATGAACGAAGCCGATTTGATTGATTCGCTCGGAACCATCGCGCGTTCCGGCACAAAGGCGTTTTTGGAAAAACTCGCCGAAGACGCAAAAAAAGATTCCAACTTGATTGGCCAGTTCGGCGTAGGTTTTTACTCGGCGTTCATGGTTGCCGATAAAATCGAGGTTATAAGCCGCAAGGCAAACGAGAACGCCGCGTGGAAATGGACAAGCGACGGCAAAGAAGGCTTCGAGATTGAAAGCGCGGGCCGTGACAGTCAGGGAACGACTGTTACTCTCTTTCTCACCGACGAGGGAACAGAATACGCCAACAAGTGGTCAATTGAAGATATTATTAAACGATACTCCAACCATGTGGCATTCCCCATTTACCTCACCTTTGATGAAAAAGAGTGGGACGACAAAGGCAACGAAAAGGGAAGCGTAACAAAAACCGACAGAATTAATTCAGGCACCGCTCTTTGGCGCAGAGCGAAGAACGATCTTAAAGAAGAAGATTACAACGACTTTTACAAACAGCTCGGACACGACAGCGATGAGCCGCTGCATTATATTCATACAAAAGCCGAAGGCACACTGGAATACTCCACCCTTTTCTACATTCCGAAAAAGGCGCCTTTCGATTTATACAATGTCGATTACAAACCGGGCGTCAAACTCTATGTAAAACGCGTTTTTATAACCGACGACGACAAGGAATTGATGCCGACATACCTGCGTTTTGTGCGCGGCGTTATCGACTCTGAAGATTTGCCTCTCAACGTAAGCCGTGAAATCCTTCAGCAAAATAAAATCCTCCTCAATATAAAAAGCGCGTCCGTAAAAAAACTGCTTTCAGAAATTAAACAAATGGCGGATAACGCGGTATCCGGCGGTGACGAAGCGAAGGAAAAATGGGAAACCTTCATTGGTCAGTTTAACCGTCCGCTCAAGGAAGGTTTGTATCAGGATTTCGCGAACCGCGACGCTCTCCAGGAACTGGTGCGCTTTAAAAGCACAGCCTTCGAAGGCACAGACGGCAAACCAGTCTGGACAAGTTTCTCTGAATACGTCTCCCGCATGAAAAGCGATCAAAAACACATTTATTACATCACAGGCGGCGACGAAAAGACGCTGCGTTCTTCTCCGCTTCTGGAAGCCTACCGCGCAAAAGAGATTGAAGTCCTCATCATGGACGACGACATCGACGACCTGATAATTCCGACCTTGCACAACTACCGCAAAGAAACTCCCGGCGCAGACGGCAAAACAGAAAGCCAAAGCTGGGACTTAAAAGCCGTAAACCGCGCAGGCGCTGACGAAGAGTTAGGTGAAAAGAAAGACAAGGCTGCCGAAAAAGAAGCTAAACCTGTAATTGAAAAGATCAAAAAAGCATTGGGCGATAAAGTAAAAGACGTAAAACTTTCCCGCCGTCTTCACGACTCGCCTTCGTGCATCGTCGCTGACGAAAACGATCCGTCAATGCAGATGGCTCAAATGCTCAAGGCGATGGGACAGACATCGATGCCGGACATCAAACCTATCCTTGAAGTAAACGGCGAACACCCTGTCGTTATCAGCCTAAAAGACATCGACGACGAAGAGCGTATCGCCGATGTGTCAGGCGTACTGCTGGATCAGGCGCTTCTGGTGGAAGGCATAAAACTAAAAGACCCGGCGGACTTCGTTAAGAGATTAAACCGTTTACTGTCTAAATAACCGAACGAAATCTGTAGATTTCGCAAAGCGGCTGAACCGGCTGCTGGCCAAGTAAAAAAAATAAAAAACTTTAAAAAACCTCTTGATAAAATGTTTTTAGTGTACTAGTGTTATAGTACACATAGGGAGGTATTCTATGTTTGGTCAATGGAGACTGACGTTTGATGACAGGATGCCGATTTACCGTCAGATCATCCTCCGGTTCAGTCAGGCGTTTGTCAGGGGGGATATTGCTCCGGGAGAGCGTATTCCGTCAATCCGCGATATCTCCGCGCTTCTGCAGGTAAACACAAATACCATGCAGCGCGTTTATCAGGAGATGGAAAGAGACGGATTGATCAACAGCAAGAGAGGCACCGGGTATTTTTTTACGGAAGAAGCAAAAATGATCGAAAAAACACGCGTCAAACTGGCGGCAGATTCAAGACGCCGTTTTGCGGAAGAAATGCGCGCGCTTGGCTGTTCGGATAACGAAATTATTGCCGGGCTTGAATTATTTATAAAAGGAGGAAAAAAACATGGAAACAGTTCTGGAAATAAAAAGTCTTGAAAAAAATTTCGGAAATTGCGAAGCATTACAGGGCGTTGATATATCAATACCGGCGGGACAAATCGTCGGGTTACTGGGACCAAACGGTTCCGGAAAAACAACGCTTTTAAAAATGATAGCGGGGCTTTTACAACCGACTGCCGGAAAAATTGATTATTACAACGGCGCGCCTTCCGGGCCGGCCGCGCGGAAAACAATCAGTTTTAGTCCCGATACTATGGCTTTCCCCGGCTGGATGCGCATAAGCGACGCGTTTATTTTCTACAAGGAAATGTATGACGATTATTCGCAGGAACGCGCAGACAAACTCATGCGCATTCTGGAACTTGATGCCATTCAAGGTTCGCGCATTAACAAACTTTCCAAGGGGATGAAAGAACGTCTGGTGCTTGGTTTAACTTTCTCGCGCGAAACGCGGCTGTACCTTCTTGATGAACCGCTGGGCGGCATTGATCCTGTGGGAAAAATGCGAGTAATAGACGCAATTATTTCAATGCAGCCGCAGGGCGCATCAACGCTGTTGTCTACCCATTTAGTAAAAGACATAGAGCGCATTTTCGACAGCGTTTACTTTCTGTCAAATGGAAAAATTGTGTTTAACAGCGGATGTGACGCGCTGCGTGAAGAGCGCGGCCAAAATGTGGAACAAGTTTATTTGGAGGTATTTTTAAATGAAGGCTCAATTTAAATACGCGTTTAAATCCGGTCTTGGCATAAGAGGCCTGGTGTTCGCGTTTGTCTTTGTAATGAATGTAATATTCATCGCTCTTGGATCGATATACCAGCTTCCCTTCGCGGCTCATGTTACATTTTTAGCTCTCAGCGGCACTGCGGTTGCCGTAATGCTTGCCGCTGATATTGCAGGCGACGTTATAATGATTCGCAGAACATTCGCGTCACAAGACGCGTATTTAACGGCGCTCACTCCTGTTCCGCGCTGGAAAACGCTCCTTGCGAATGTTATCACAATGATGATAATGGATATGCTGACAATGGCGTTTGTTATTGTATCAATTGTATGGCTGTCCTTTAATTTTATCGGCAATGACATTGGACAAATTATCAGACAAGCCGCTTTTTCAAACAGCTTATATTTATTTTACATGATATGGCTGCTTCTTGCGCTGATAACCGGATATATTCTTTTTATAATGATCGTTTTATTCTGCGCGGCTATGAAAAAATCGGTTCTTTTTAAACTGCCCGCATCCGGTCTTCTGACATTTCTGCTTACCTGCGGATGCTTCTACGCGGTAAATCTTTTACAGTTATTTTTAATCCCATTCAGCGATGTTCAAGTTTTTGGATTGATGATCATTCTTTCGCCTGTCAGCTTAGCGGTCTATCCGGTATTATTTATTCTGACTCTGCTGGAGATTGCCGTATTATTTATTATCACATCAAAATTAATAGAAAGGAAAATAAATATATGAAAAAATTATTAACAATGGCGTTCATTTTTTTCTCTGTGTGTTTTTCGGGCTGTGTTATTGTCAACCTGATGGATGTAAATACTGTAAGACCGGAAGGGAAGCAGGAAGAGTATAAAATTAGTGTCCGTGAATTCAACAGCATAAGAATTAACGGACATTGCAATGTAATTTATTATTCTGCGCCTTCAGATACAATTACGTTGAAAGTTCATCCCAATCTTCTGCAATATTATGAGATTTCAATAGTAAATAATGAGCTTATCATTAATACAACAAAAAGAATCAATTACAACTACAGCGATACCGCGACGCTTATGGTGTCGGTCCCGGAATTAAAGAGCCTTATTATTGACGGTTTCGGAGGAGGCTTTGGAAGCTTAAATTCATTTACAACGATGGATAAAATAAATACAGATTCATTTTCACTTATAATCAGAAGCGCGGGAAACGGAAAAATTGAATTAGATGTTGATGAATTTATTGCTGACATATCCGGCGCATGCGATATGGAATTTACCGGCAAGGCATACTCAGCGAATATTAAGCTTGCCGGCGCAGGCGAGATGAACGCATTTTCGCTGCAAACGCGCAGTTCAACAGTCAATTTTTCAGGCACAGGCACAATACGATTAAACTGCACAGATAATTTGAATGTTAACGCAAGCGGAGTAGGAACAGTCGAATACACCGGTTCTCCGAATTTAAATTTAAACACAAGCGGGGTTGTGAACGTAAGAAAAGTTAATTAGAGCTGGATTATTCTGCACAAATATGATATTTTTATGCTTTATAATTATTTACAAGAAGGTATAAAAATTGGTAAAACGCGTTAGGGGAAAGAAAATTGAACTTAAAGGCTTTAACAATCTGACAAAGTCTTTAAGTTTTAATATTTACGACGTCTGTTACGCAAGATCAGAGGAGTCGCAGATTGAGTACCTTGAGTATATTGACGAAGAATACAACTCAAAACGGCTGGAATCCATTGTGGAAGAGATTACGCATATTATCAGAGCGCGGCTTGTTAATGTTTCAACGCAGGATTACGATCCGCGCGGAGCAAGCGTAGTCGCTCTTCTTAATGAAGCGCATATATTAGAGGATGCCCTCAGATCGAAAACGCCCGCTTCTTCCGCGGTTGTCGGCCATCTTGATACAAGCCACATCGCGATACATACCTATCCTGAATATAACCAGCTTTCCGGCATCGCATCCTTTCGCGTTGATGTCGATATTTCAACCTGCGGAATGATAAGCCCTCTTTCTGTTTTAAATTATTTAATTGAAAGTTTTGAATCCGACGTGATCACGATAAACTATAACGTCAGAGGTTTTACGCGCGATTCGCACGGAGACAAACTTTTTATAGATCACGATATTTCCAGCATTCAGGAATATATTTCAGAAGATGTGCTGGATCAATATTCTGTGTACGATATTAATATAATTTCTGACAATGTTTTTCACACAAAAATGAGGATAAAAAACATCAAGCTGACAAATTTCCTTTTTGGCGACGAAGTAACAATGCTGGAACGCAAGGAAAAAAAGCGGATAAAAAAAGCGCTGGAACTTGAAATACAGGAAATTTTTGAGAGCAAAACTTTATCTAAAAGGAAAAAGAAAAAATCTTAAGCTGAGGTATATATGGAAATTCGCGAGAACATAAACGCGTCCAGCGGGTTTTTTTACAAAGTAAAGAAAACTCTTGCGTCAAAACAAACGCAGTTTCAAAAAGCGGAACTTGTAGAAACTGAATACTTCGGTAACGCTATGCTGCTTGACGGAAGAACTCAGGTAACCGAACGCTGGGAATACCGTTACCACGAGCCGCTTGTTCATCCCGTTATACTCATTCATCCGAATCCAAAGCGCGCACTTCTAATCGGCGGCGGAGACGGCGGCACATTGCGTGAAATTTTAAAATACAAGTCGATTGAATCCGTAGACTTCGCGGAACTCGATCCTGATGTCATAACATTCAGCAAAGAACATTTTCCTTCAATACACTGCGGTTCCTTTTCAGACCCGCGGGTTTCATTTCATTACGGAGACGGCCGCGGGTTTGTAGAAAAATGCGCATCCTTGCGCTGCGCAAAAGATGCGCCAAACAGTTATGACATTATCATAATGGACATGACCGATCCGATAGGCCCCGCAAGCGCATTGTACACAGTTGAATTTTTTACCGCCGTAAAAAAATTGTTCCGCGATAATGACTCACTTTTTTCCATGCACGGCGAATCACCAATGGCATGGCCCGAAGCGTTTGCCTGCATCGAAGCGACATTGAAAGAAGTCTTCGCGAATGTTTCAGCCGCGTCTTGTTATGTGCCAATGTACGGAACCTTGTGGTCTTTCAGATACGCAGGCGATTCTTCAGTTCCTCAGGCGGACGACAGCGAGCTTATAGAAAAACGGCAATCTCAGCGTCTCAATCAAAAACTGACGCTTGTAAATAAATCTATGTGGCACGCGCTTTTCGCGGAAGACCCTGTAATCGAAGAAGCGCGAACCCATCCTGCACGTAAAGTAATTACTGACGAAGACCCGGTGTTTCCGGAGATATTTGAAGCAAAGTGAAGAGAAAAGAGGTTTACACTGCGGCACCGAGGAAGGTAATTGACTCATTGTTTAATATTAGAGTATTATCGTATGCGGCGCGATAATATAGTCTTTTTTTTCAGATATTTGGAAAAAACCATGAAATAACGTACTAAAAAATCTAAAAGGAGTTTTTAATGAAAACTAAAATTAAACCAACCGGACTTATTGCCATTGTAGTGATAATCACATTAGGAATGGCGGCTTGCGCTTCTATGTCGATTGCAAGCGTTGATTGGGACAGTTTGAAAGGGCCCGCCAAAGTCAGACAGTATTTTAGCGTTAGCACAACCGATGTTACCGTCTATGCCACCTACAAAGACGAAAGCCGCAAGGAAGTAACCTTTTTTTCAACCTCTCATGACAGAGACAGGACAGGCACACAAACCGTAACTGTAACCGTACTCGGTCAGGGAAGCGGAACTTTTCAGACCCAAGTAATGGAATTGACCGCTATTCGTGTTGATAAGGCGCCGTCAAAAACAATATACACCGTAGGCGAAAAAGCCGATTTGGCGGGAATTAGAGTGATGGGATCATGGAGAGATTTGCCTGACGCGGAAATTCCCGCTTATCAAGTAACCGCTACCAGATTTGACTCGAGTTCGGCAGGTACTAACAGGCTTATAACCGTTGACTTTAAAGGGAAAACCGCGACATTCCCTGTTACTGTAACAGCCGCCGCTACGACGCCTGCGCCTGCCACAACTGCGCCTGCTACTACCACCCCGGCAGCAACTACTACAACGCAGCCTTCACAACAACAGCCAACCCAACAGCAGCCTGTACAACAACAAGGACAAGATCAGCGGCTTGTTGGTACATGGAAATGGACTAGAGAGGGATCGAATTTACAGTTTACATTAAACGCTAACGGTACGGGCACGTCGCTTTCGCTTGATGGAAAAACTCAGAGGATTACATGGACTACAAGCGGCAATGAGATAACTATGATTTTTGAATCAGGAACTGCCTCTGTTCAAAAGTATAGTTTAAACACAACCGGTGATAGACTTACTATAGAAGGGTTTTTATATGCCCGCCAATAGGCGATAAATGCCGTTTTTGTTGTCACCTTTGTCAGCAAAAATACAATTCTTATTTATTATTAAGTGTCAGCCGTGAAATTGACATAAGTTCATTGCTGTCTTAATCTAAGTTATGACAACACTAACCGAGTTCAGCGTCCGAACCGGCGAACAAACCGACTGGATCAATATTACGAGCGAAGTGCAAAAGGCGGTTTCCGCTTCCGGTGTGCGCGAAGGAATCTGCGTGGTTTTTATTCCTCATACGACGGCGGCAGTCACGATAAATGAAAACGCAGACCCTGACGTTCCGCGCGATGTTAATTTAGCGTTGAATATAATTTCTCCCGACCGCCGCGAGTTTCATCACAGCGAAGGCAATTCCGCCGCGCACACAAAGACAAGCCTTGTGGGCCCTTCGCTAACAATTATTGTTACAGGCGGCAAACTACTGCTCGGCACATGGCAGGGGATTTGGTTCAACGAGTACGACGGCCCTCGCACACGAAAAGTTCAAGTGAGAGTTATGGGTGAATAAAGATCGATACAGAAAAATTCTACCAAATCACCCCTGGGCCCCGCACTACTCTAAAGCCGTTGACCCATGTCGCGTCGCCGGGAGCCTGACTGTTGCGCACAACGCTTCGCACATTGCCGACAGCGTTGCTCCATGCGCCGCCGCGCCTGACGCGTTCAGTTCCTGAAGCGGGACCTGTTGGATTAACACTGCCGGGCGCAGAAGGGTTGACAGGTTTGGTACTAAAATAATCATTAAAATAATAGCTGCTCTTGTAAGAATCAAACCAGTCCCAAACCCATTCCGATATGTTTCCGCTCATATCATAAATGCCAAGATCATTTCGCGCTTTTTTTCCAACAGTTTGAGTAGAACCTGCGTCCGCGCCTTGCTTGATTGACTCATTGTACCAGGCAACTAAATCCGCGGTATTGCTTCCTGAATAAGTGTAACTATTAAAGAGCGGGTTGTTTCCTCCCCTTGCCGCGTATTCCCATTCCGCTTCTGTAGGCAGACGGTAACCGCGTTGTGAAAAATCGGCAGTTACATTCGCGCTTATAATCGAAGATACAGCAGGCCGTATTCCGCCGGTTCCCGCCAAAGCAGAACCATATAACACATTTGAAATTGTATAAACCTGATGCTGGGATCCCATCTCTAAAGCTGTAAGTCTATTGCAATATTCAACTGCGTCATACCAGGATACTCTGTCGACAGGGCGGACATCATTTCTATAGAATTGGCTTGGATTAACATTCATTATTTCAAAATACGATTTATTAGTATCAGCTCTGCTAACCTGCGTAACTTCATATCTGCCTATGAAAAAACCATCAACCGTTACACGGCGTGTCGGATACGCGTGATACGCGGCAGGAGTTCCGGAAACGCTTGAATCGCCCATGACAAAGCTGCCCCTTGGAACCCAAACCATATCAGGCGCAGGTTCGCTCCATCTTGCGTAGAGATTCAGTACGCCGGAAGTGGTTGCTCCTTCAGATATATTTTTATTAAAATCCCACGGCGCTGAGGCGAGATTCGCGTCTCTTACAGCTTGAGAAGCTGCGTTATTGATCGTGGCAATTTTTGTTGGGTCGTCATTTTTAGGATCATTGCTTGCATACCAGCCGTAAAAAGACCACGCGCTTCCTATTTGGCTTATGGGCAAAGACGGCATAAACGGCTCTCTTGCTTTATCGTCACCGACAAAATGCTGCGTAGGCGCCATTGCGGAAGAAAAAGCACTATCCGGCGGGCTGCCGTCCGGGTTTCCCAGATGAAATACGACAGTGTATTGTTTCATGTTCCATTTTGCGACAAGAGTAAGGTTTGATATTACGGGTGTGTCAAAGTCATACAACACGCCTGACGCTGAGCCGACATGCCAGCCCTCAAAGCCCATATCCGTATCAGGATGAGTAATGATAGGCGGCATAACGGCTCTTTCACCGGGCGGTACATTTTGCGTTGCCGGAGCTGGAGGATTCCCTCCGTTTATGTTAAATGATACTGTATAAGGAATAGCAGTCCACTTGGCGTATAAATACATAGGATCCATGCCAATAATTTCATCAGGTTGAGTTACCCTGTCGGTTATAAAGTTCCATGAATTGGTACACTCCGGATCTGTATACCAGCCGCCAAAATTATAACCTTCTCTTGTAAGACTGCCCGGATCAATTATCCTTCCTGAAGCTATTGATATGGTACGATTTGGAAGAAAATCAATACCGCTGGGAGTCCTCCCGCCGTTTACCTGAAAATGTACAGTACGGGTTTGAGGCAAATACCTTGCGTAAAGCGTCATTGTTGATGTAACAGGATTATCAAAGTCCCATTGATTAATATATGCCTCTTCTGTATACCAGCCGGCGAAGTCTCTGCCGTCTCCAAGCTGAGCCGGGTCAGCCGGTTTTACGGCTTTTGAACCATGAAGTACAATTTGCTGCAAAGGCGGAGCGGCTGAAGAAGGAGTTATCACAAAGTTCACAAAATATTTATTTTGAATCCACTTAGCGTAAAGAATAAGTGGGTTTTTTTGCGGGATGCCATCATCAACTGACGGAACATCAGAATCTGTTATTTTTTTATTGAAATTCCATGGTGAGCCTGTAAAGGCCGGATCTTCCATATACCAGCCCGCGAAAGAATACCCTTCCTTCACAAGAGGACCGGGATCCTGAACAAGAGGATAATTGAGCGCTATGGTAAATACATGATTAAGATCTGTAAGACCGTCAGGACGCTTTCCGCCGTTTGCTTCAAAGCATACAGTATGCGTATTCGTTTCCCATTTAGCGTAAAGCGTAAAATTATTATTCGGAATGGCGTATGTAAAGTCCCACAGTGAAGCATAAGATTCGCTTGTATACCATCCCGCAAAACCTCTTCCATCTGCGGGCGAATCAGGATTTACAGGTCTGACAACTTTTCCGTTTTTTACAATGTATTGCGGCGGTATGGAAGTGGGAGAAGGCGTTGTAACAAAATTTACAATATAGACATTCGCCGCGGACATCTCCCATTTGATTGTAAGCGTGATAAAACCGTCACCGTCAACATCGTCTGTTTCTTTTACCTGCCGCGTCTCGACATCCCACAGCTCACCTTTTTCATCAAGCCAGCCAAAAAAGCCGTCTGTTCCGCGGCTAATAGGGCGAAGCCTTCCAACAGTGCCGCCCCAGGCAATTTTTAGCGCTTTAGGCTGCGGAGTGCCGCCGTTTGTATCAAAAATGACAACAGCGAAATTATCGCCGCTTTTTCCGGCATCACCGGCATTTTGATTATCGCCTTTAACAGGATCCTCCGGCCACCATTTTTCCATAACCGGATTGTGACAAACAACAAAACATGCACATAACAGCACTAAAAAACAGAAAATTACCCTGACATTACAATTTTTCATACCTGAATCATTATAATATTACTAGAATGAATAAGTCAAACAAAGTTTTAGAAAACTATTTTTCCGGTATTGTCCAAGTTCTCCGTCTTCATTTCCGGTAAAAAATCCCGCAGAAATTTCTGAGGTTAAATTCCCGCTAATCCAGACAATGGCGGGAATTATATAGAAATCCATATTTTCAATATCCCAGATAACTGTCGCTTTTGTTTCAAGATTGTCTCTCAGGAATTTTTTGGATAACTGTACGCTCAGCCTTGTGGAAGTCATGTTTGTTCCGGCCTCCGCGTCAATGACGGGATTACTATTCACCTTGTCATGGAAGAGACGAACTGTTCCGATGCTAATCATGTTAAGATTAATGCCCCAGAACAAATCTCTGTCAAAACCAAGCGACCAGCCGATGAAAGGATTCTGTACAGAACCGTCACTGCCGTTTAAATCTTCTGTTAGATGAAAGGCAAGCTCCGCTCTTACGTTAAAACCAAAAAGCACTTGCGCGTAATCAATTCCAATTTGATGATAACGGTTGTATTTTATCTGCGGAGCCAGCAGCGCCGGATTGCCGGTATAACTTGGAAGTAGTCCAGCCATCTGCATCGCCATATTTGTATTAACTATATCATCAAGAAAATTATCAACTCCGGAGAGCGTAAAACTGGGACGCATGAAATTGCCGTAAAAATACTGAGCTCCAATGTCGGCGGAACCTATGGTAGTAGTAAAACGAAGTCCCGCTTGAAAATAATCTATAGATTTTGAAGATGGACTGGAAACAGGATTATTGTCGAAATATTCCTGAAATTCCCCTTTTGCGGTATTAAATAATCCATCAAATATATCGGCGACTCCGGGAGCGTTAAACAAAAATCCGTAATTTTCATCAGCTCTGGCAAAAATACCTGTCTCGACAGTTGACATCATATTTGTGTACTGCGAAGGAGCCCAGCGTCCGGTTTCCGCGAAACGATGCCCCGAAAAATTGGGAATGAATACGCCTTCCAGTTTTGAAAAAGCTCCGGCGTTCCATGTAACGCGAACCATCGGCCTTGCGATTTTATTTCCCATTATATCGGTTATGTTTCTTAAGTCTGAAAAATCAACCGGATTAGTAATATCAAGAGGGCCGTTTGAATCCGCTCTGCCCCATGTTAATTTACGGTAACCTGCTTCTATATTTACAGGCCCAATGTAGCCGCGCAGAAACGCTTCGTTGATAATCAGAGGAGTGTAATTTGTCTCTTTTAACATTTCGCTTCCTGACCACAGTTCGCCTATGGAAGCGGCGTTAAAATTAAAACTGGCGAAAACATCGATATATGAACTTGCTAATTCAAGATTTAACTTGACGTTCCATGCCGAAATTTCATCAAGCTCGGCTCTTTCCAAAAAGTCATCAAAATACGGTGCGGCCTCCGCGTACATTTCGCCGCTTACGCTGAATGTAACACCCGGCTTCGACGTTTCGCTTTCTTCATCAGAACCAAACCCAAACCCGAAATCCTGCGCCCAAACCCCGCCGTATAAAATAAAAAATATCGATACAAATAAAAATACCTTTTTCACTTTTTCACTCCTCTTTCCTAATTCCTCACTCCTCACTCCTAACTCCACACTCTCCCAACTACCTCGCGCGTCCGGTTTCAAGATACTCTACTGTAAAAACCTGTTCAGGAATAGGATCGTCGTATTTTGTAATTTCATTTGTTATCGTTGTCGATGTTCCGGTTGAATGAGTTGTCATTTTCATGACAGTAGGAGTCTGGCGTCCCTGAATATTCTGCACGGCTGACATTTCAACAGTTTTAACAAGAGTGTTTCTTCTGTCGTACAATTCGATTTTCATCATGATATACGCGTCTTTTGATATCCATTGAACCATTCTGGAATACTGAAACGAACTGTCTTTCGGCGCGGATTGAATCACATAGCAGGCAGATCCCCTGAGTGTTTCTTCACGCAGAAGCGAATGGGTATCGGCGTCTACGCTTCGGCTGGTTGCGGAAATGTCATCATAAGAAAAATCCGTTCCCATAAAACTTCCCGAACCTTCGGAAGCCGCGATGCGCCTGACTCTTCCAAGGCTTGGAAGATATATCCAGCGATCATCCGCGCCGTTGGGATTTTCCATTGTAAGAAAGCGCGAGCCTGCCACGGTTGACGGCTGCTGGAAAACAATTACAGAACGCGATCCTCTCGGGCCGTCTTTTGAATATTGATCGATAAGCCGCTCGGTGGTTGAGCCGTCTCTTGCGGTTATAACCATTCTGGATCGAATGGAAACTGTCTGCGCCTGTATTCTGTCTCTTGAAGCGCGCACAATGTCATTCGCTGTCTGCTGCGCGTAAACAGCCATAACAGCTCCGGCAATCATCACAGCCAATAAAATTTTCTTTTTCATACTCATCTCCTTTTATTTATTATAAATAAATTTTGGTTTAATTAAAGCAAGCATGGCGGGAAGCACGGTAAGGCTTACCAGCATGCTGGAAAACATTGTAAAGGCAATCAGAAGCCCAAAGTCGCCGAGCATTACAAAGTTCGACAGAAGCAGAACCGCAAAACCTGCGCCGACAGATAAAGCGTTAATGATAATCGCCTTTCCGGAACTTATAAAAACTCTCTGCAGAAAATCGCCGCCGTTCACATTGCCCGACGCTCTGAACTCCCGCTTGTACGCTTCCATGCAGTGAATTGTGTAGTCAATCCCGACGCATATTGCCACAGCGCCGACCATCGACGTGCCAAGATTCAGTTTGATTCCGGCAAGTCCCATAACCGCAAAGTTCAGCAATATCGATATTGACAGCGGCGCCATCGCGAGAAAACCCGCGGCAAGCGATCTGTTTGCAATAGCGATGATGATCAAAATGCTCAGAACAGAAAACAGCATCGACGTTATCTGCGACTGCACAATTAAATCGTTCAGTGAACTTTCTACCATCGTAGTTCCGCCTATGGTAACTGTAACATCGGGCGGAAAATTCGCCGCCGCGTATTTTTCCATTTCGCGGATAACCGCGTGGCTGTCATCCATTCCCAGAGTGCGAAGCTGCACAGTCGCTTTAATGGCGGTCGGCTCCATCGGATCATTCGCGTAATCGCTGATGTTTCCGGAGAGGAGCACCAGATAATTCGCGACGAGCCGCTGCAATTCTTCCGGCGTTTCTTTTCCGTAGCGTTTTGGATCGGCGGGAATCTCGTAATAAGAAGCTCCCTCATAATTTACCTGCCGCTTTAATTCCCAAACAAAATCGTTTGCGTTCATACCGCGAAAGAGACTGCCTGCGCGTTCGAATATTTCAAACAATTCATTCCGGGTATAAACTTTTTCGCCGGAATGCTCCTGAGCCGCAGATTCCCTGACTGCGGATTGAGTCTGAACCGGCGCGGCGGAAAAATCATCAAAGCCAAAACCGAAATCACTAAAACCAAAACCAAAATCATCAGCGCTGGTTACACCGGCGCCTGCCGCAGTTACCGGCAGACCGTCGGGGCTTTCATCGGCATTAAACACCTGATTGATTCGTTTTATTAAATCTGTAAAGCCCATTACCTTTCCTGTATTTGGAACTTTCTTCTGTAAATATGTCGAAAGCCCGTCCATGGCGGCAAGAGAATCGGGTCTTAGAATAATTTCGGGGCTGTCAGCCTGCGCCACTACGCTTACAACTTTAGAGCCGCCGAACTGCCGCCGGATAAATTCATCGGATTGATAAATGTCAGTATCCTTTTTAAAATATTCAATCATTGCGTTGTCGATAATCAATTTTGAAAGACCGTAAACGGAAAACGCGATAACAAGAAGCGCAAAAAAGATAATTGTCTTTTTCCGCTGCGCGAGAATAACAAGATTATCCGCGAGAAACGTATCAAAGCCTGAAACATTACCGCCGCTGGCGGCGGGAGCGGCTTTTACTTTTTTTGGCCCTCTTATAATAAGCAGCGCGGGGATAAGCGTCATTGTAACTGAAAACGCCGCCATTACTCCGAAACTCGCGAAGTAGCCGAACTCCCTGCACGGAGCGACAGATGTAAAACAAAAAGATAAAAAACCGGTAAAGGTTGTTATCGCCGTAAGAAAAACAGGACGGCGCATCTTCGTCAGTACCGAAACAACAAGCTCTGTATGTTCTTCGCGGCTTATATCGGAAGTTCCGCGTTCACTTAAGTAGTGGGTGATAACATGAATGCCGTAAGCGCTTCCGACAGCCACAAGTATTACAGGCAGTACGGTAGATATTACGGAAAGTTTGATTCCAAAAAGCGGCATCGCTCCGATAGACCAGACTACGGTTATAACTACCGTAAGCAGAGGAAGAATCACAGGCGTAAATTTTCTGAAAGAGAAAAACAAAATCGACAGCACTACCAAAACAACAACGGGTATTAAAAGTTTTAAATCTTCGTTCATCGCTTCGTTAACAGTCGCGGCGATTATCGGTATTCCGGTTACATAAACGGATGCGCTGTCTTTGAACATTTCGCGCGCAAGGTCTCTGATTTTCAAAAATTGAACTGTCACTTCCTTTGAAGTCGCTTCATCGGAACTGATTGACAGCGGAACCAGTATTTGCGTCGCCGAAAAATCGTCAGAATAAAGAGCGCGCTCATACATATCCCATGAAAGCAGACGGCGTTTTAATTCCGCAATTTCTTCCGTTGTTCCGGTAAAGCCGCTGCCAACAAGTTTTTCAACAACAATGGCGTCACCCAAAGACGTAATATATTCCGTATTGATGATTGACGTAACGGATTTAACAACAGGTATTTCTTCCACTGCCTGCGTATAGTCCCGGATACGGTTTAAAAAATCACTGTCAAAGACAGTTCCGTATTTACGCTCCAGTCCGACCAAAATAAAAACAGAGCTGCCGAACATTCTGTCCATCCATTGAGACGTTTTAAGTGCGGGATCATTCGGCGGCACAAAACGAAAGTTATTGTTTTCAAGTTCCGCTCTGGGAAGCTGGATAATAAAAAACACAGTAATAAGGGTTACAACAGCAGCTATTATCCAAGGGTATTTATAGAGTTTATGCATAATGTGTATTATAATAAAAACATGTAATTAATCCAAGGAGATAATTATGAAAAAAATTATATTTTTATTATTTTTGCCGATTCTTGCGTCAGGGCTTTTTGCAGAAGATAACGAAGGTTTAACCATGTCAAGCGAACTTGTTTTGCAGATTTCTTCCCTGCCAGAAGCAAAGCTCGGTTTTACGCAGAGTTTCCGCTTTCCATTATTACAGGGAAGCGGCCCGCTGACAGAAGGCAACAACTTAAAGCTGAATTTAACCGCGGAAATAACGCCAATCTCGCTTAATGGCATTTTTAAAGCCATATTGACGCCAATCGCGTTCATCGAATTATCGGCGGGCGGAAGGCTCGGCGCAGGCTGGCCATTAAATCTTTTAGGCAGCGATATTTACGGGACAGGCCTAAATGTTGAAGGCACCGGAATGAATCTTCGCAACGCAGGGTATGTTGCCGAGTACAAAGGAAGCGCTTTTGACGCTCTTCTCTGGAAGGCATTTATAGGCGGAACATTTCAATTTGACTTTGCCGCGATTTTTCCCGGCGACTGGAATCATGTCGTCTTTCTTACATATCACGAAATAAACATTCACGGAAACACAAGCGCAAAAGCAGGCGAAAGCTGGTATTATGAAAATGACGACGGCGAAAACTGCAACGGTTTTAATTATTACGGTAATTTTGTAATTGGATACCAAATGCCGATTTTTTTAAACATGGTCGCGATCCTTACAGAAATGAATTTAAATTTATATGACACTCCGGGACGAAGCCTTTGGGGAGACGACGTTATCCGCTGGCATTTCGCGGGGGTGTTAAATTTTACCATTACGAAAAACTTCGGCGCAGCGCTAATTACCCAGTTCAGAACACGCAGAAACTTTACCAATTTTGACGAACACAAAGAGGACGAACCTTACCTGCATTACCGCAGCCGTATTCTTGATACGTCCAATCCGCTGCGCCTGGAATTTTACCGCGTCGCGGCGATTATCTCTTTCAAGTTATAGCAGTTTGATTCCGGCGGCAGCGCAGCCTTCCAGCGTTTCTTTATCCCAGACAGAAACCTGCACTTCGCCGATGTGCGCTTTCTGAAACAGGAGCATGCACAGTCTTGACTGCCCTATGCCGCCGCCCATTGTAAGCGGAAGCTTCCCTTCCAGAAGCATTTTATGAAACGGAAGATTCCTTCTGTTGTCGCACTTTGCTTTTGTAAGCTGAGAGTCCAGCGCCTGAGCATCAACGCGAATTCCCATGGAAGATATTTCTATCGCGCAGCCAAGAAGCTCGTCCCAGAACATGATGTCTCCGTTTAATGTCCAATCATCATAGTCAGGCGCGCGTCCGTCGTGTTTTATGCCGGACTTTAGCAAATCCCCTATCTGCATGATGAACGCTGTCTTGTGTTCTTTTAAAAAGGCGTTTTCTCTTTCCCTGCAAGACAGCCCAGGGTACATGTCTTCGAGTTCCTGCGTTGTAATAAATTTAACATCCCGCGACAGCCGAACAGTCAGCTCCGGAAACAGCTCGTTAATTTTTTCCGCGGTATCGCAGACAGCGTTAACAATCACAATTACTGCGGCCTTCAGCGTTTCTTTATTGCGCGTTTCATTATTGATAACTTTTTCCCAGTCCCACTGATCAACGTATATGGAATGAAGGTTGTCCATTTCTTCGTCTCTGCGTATTGCGTTCATGTCTGTGTAGATGCCTTCGCCGACAGGAAAGCCGTAATTGTGCAGAGCCATCCGTTTCCATTTTGCGAGAGAGTGAACTATCGCCGCGGCGGTTCCGGTTTCTTTAATATCAAATTCGACAGCGCGTTCAACGCCGTTAAGGTCATCGTTAAGGCCGCTTTGCGGCTCGACAAAAAGCGGCGCGGAAACGCGGTGCAAATTTAATGAGCGCGAAAGATTATCTTCGAACAAGCGCTTAATCGCGCCAATCGCTTTTTGCGTTTCATACACCGAAAGAACCGCTTTATATCCTTCCGGCACAACTAGCTTACTCATAATATCTCCTTTAGGCGTTAAGTATATCAAAAGGTAAAAAATTAATCATTCTGAAGTCTGGAGGCAAGTTTGGAAGCGAGGGTTTTTAACGCGTATATAAACTCAGGCGTCTCGTCTCTTAAAAGCTCATAGTTTCGCTGTTTGCCGGCGCTTTCCAGCCTGAACGCGGTATGTGATAATTCTCTTTCGTCAACATTGATGAGCGCGCTTTTTAATCCATGAACGGTGGTAACATATAAATCAATATCCGAATCGGTCAAAGTGGTATTTTCCAGCACATTTACGGCGGCCTCTACGTCTTTTTTTACAAAAGCGGCCAATTCAAAATTATTGGCTTCAATTTTTTGTTCGTTTAAAGTTTTTTCGGCGGCGAATGAAAGCCGTTCTGCTTCCACAACATCAGCGGATTTTCTGTTTCTGATAAAATCAATCAAAATTAAATTCAGCTCACGCGAATCTATCGGCTTGGACAGGAAAGCGTCAAAGCCATTCTGCAAAAACATATTCGCTCTTCCGATTAAAGCGTTGGCTGTCAGCGCTATAATCGGCTGTTTGTATCCCATTCCGCGGATAATGCTTACAGTTTCAATGCCGTCCATTTTCGGCATCATATGATCCATAAAAATTATATCGTAAGTCTGTCCGCCTTTAATATTATCTATGGCTTCAAACCCGCTGGATGCTGTTTCAATTTTTAACCCGTACGGAGACAACATTCCCTTCGCGACATATAAATTTGATTCCACGTCGTCTACAACAAGAACGCTGCCGTAAGGCATAAACTCGCGCAGGAACTGCACCTTCTTCATTATTGTGGTGTTATGGAAATTAAAATTCTTTAACTTGCTGACAATCTCTTCTCCGCAGATTTCCGTTCCGGCTCTTTTCTGCGGAATGCGCACTGTAAAATCAGAGCCTTTTCCATAAATACTTTCTACTTTTATTTCGCCGCTCATTAAATCTATAAGACGTTTTGTAATGGTCATGCCAAGACCCGCGCCGACTGTGGTGCGGTTCAGCTCAAGATTAAAACGAGTGTACTCATCAAAAAGTTTTTTAACCTGTTCTTCCTTCATACCCTGTCCGGTGTCGCTTACGCGGAAAACAAGAGTCAGCATTTCCGGATCATCCACAGGTTCAACAAAAGCGTAAAAATCTATCTTTCCCTTGTTGGTATACTTAAACGCGTTGGAAAGAATATTATTTAACACCTGTTTGATGCGAAGCACATCTCCGATTAAATCATGAGGCATGTCATTTTCTATGTGCATTGTAAATTCGATCGGCATACTTTCAAAACGCATGCGGTTTATCTGTATAGCGTCGTTAATTAAACTGGGAACGTCATATTTAATCGGAGCGATTTCCAGTTTGCCGGATTCAATTTTTGAAAGATCGAGTATGTCATTAATAATGTTTAATAATAAATCGCCCGATTCGTATATTTTTTCAAACGCGCTGCTTGTGTCCGTCTGCAAAGATCCGTTTTGCAGCTGAATCTCGGCAACGCCCAAAATCGCGTTCATGGGAGTGCGAATCTCATGGCTCATGTGAGAGAGGAAAATGCTTTTTGAACGGTTGCTTTGCTCGGCGTGTTCTTTTGCGATAATAATCTCTTTTGTCATTTTTCTGTTTTTTATAAGCTGCAAAATAACAATCAGCAATAAAACTAAAAGCGCCGCCGAAAATACAAACAGGCTGTTCATGCGGTCTCTTGCCGCTTTTCTGGAATAATCATAAACGCGGTTCACCCATCCCATGCGGATTTTTTCAATGTCAACCAGGTTCTGCGCCTTGCTTATTATCGAACAAAGCATCGGTTCGTTTTTATTAAAACCAAAATAGGAATATTCCACTACGGTATTAAAAGAAAGATTTACCTTATACCCTGCTTTTTCCCTGTAATGTATTTGATAAAGGAGCATATTGTCATTTGCCATAAAAAGATCAATCTCTCCCTTCTCAAGCGCGTCCAGCGCTTCATTTCTTGTACGGTATTCTTTAAAACTTTCTCCGTCCGGAACAATCAGCTTAAATTTTTCCGAGGCTGCAGTTCCGGCAACAAGTCCGACAGACGCTCTTGATATCTGATATGTTTTTAAATAAGGATAATCCGTTTTTGACATAAGTACGAAATGTGAAGCGGCATACGGTTTATCAGGCCAGAGAAATTCGTTTTCGCGCGAATCTGTACGAATCATTTCCGCGTCAAAAACAGCGTCTCCTTTCAGAACCAATTCAGTAATTTCCGCCATGGATACGCTTTTATCCGTTATGCTTCTGAACTCAATGCCTGTAAGAAAAGTTATTTCCTTTAACAAGTCGACGGCGATTCCCTGGAATTCATTGTATCTTGCATTGTAGAAACAAAGCGGAAAGTTGTCGGCTTCTGTTGTGATTGGGATCTTCGCTCCGCTGGTTCTTAAACCGGCGACATACGCTTTTTCTTCCGGCGTCAGGGATTGATCAAACAGATATCTTAAATATTCAGTTTCACCTTGAATGTAGAGTGAATGAATTCTATCCACTCCTCCCGCTTCAAGGTACTTGTTAATAACAGAGATAACCGGTTCAAGTTCCGGATTGACAGCGGCAATGGAAACCTGAGTAAAAACAAGCGGTAAAATATTCAAGCCGGTTATATTGCCGAAACTTTTAAAAAAATAATCAGCGGTTTCTTCTGTAATTACCGCGTCAACCGCTCCGGACAGCAGCATCTGCGCTGCCTGATGCATTTCGTTAATAATTACGGTTTTAAAAGTCAGGCCCGGATAAACCTCTTTAATTGACTGTTCGGTCATTGAACCGTGGAAAAAACCTACGGTAAGGCCGTCAAGATCATTTGTCGTTTGAACTGAAGCCGTATCTTCCCTGATGAATACGATAAGCGCCCGATCCGCAATCGGGTCGGATAAATATTTTTGCTCGCGTTCGCTTACAAGCGTAAGCTCGGTTATAAAATCAACTTCTTTTGAGTCAACCTTATCCTCTAAATCTTCATGATCGTGCAAATCTAAAATGAACGGTATACCGAATATATCGGACAGGCATCCGGCAAGCAGCGCGGAAAAACCGGAAAGCGACCCGTCCGGCAGCATAAAAGTTTCGGTTGTCAGCGTAACGCAGAAGGAGAGCGATTCCCGCGAAGATTTTAGCGCTTCGATACCGGCAATTTCTTCGGCTGTCACGCCGGGAATATCATGAATTGAATATATGGGATTTATGAAATTATTTTCTACAGATTTTCCGGTACTCTGACCGCATCCTGAAAAAACGCAAAAGAAAGAAAAAGCGAGCAATAACTTACAAAAACGAAACAAAAACAACGCTCACCTCTTTAACGGTTATATGCAAAATCCTTCTATTATTATAAATACTACTAGAAGTTATCTAAATATACAAGCCTAATATGGAAGAAAAGAAGACCGCGGCCGCACTTGAAACTTTTGGTTAAAATAACCATAATACGATGGTAGGTTTATGTATAAAAGATATAAAAAACCGGTAATGTCAGCTTCTCCGGATATCAAATTGCCGGAAACCAGAATATCCAAATTTGTTATTTTTATTATTAAAATAGTGGGAAGACTCTATCTCTTTTTATTTTATGGAGTAACAAGAATTGTTCCGCATAAAGAAAGAACCATCTTTGAGGCTTTTGACCGCGCTTTGTCGGGGAAAAGCCGACTTATAATAGCATTCCGCCATCCAAACGGTGGAGAACCTCAGCTGTTGACATGGTTTTTCCTTTTTAAACTCAGAAAATGCGCGGCAAAATACGGAATACGCTACAAACGCTGGCCTCACGCTGTGTTTATATACGGATACGAAGTTGTACGCTGGGGCGGCTGGGTATCGCGGTTCATTATGCCCGGCGTCGGAGCCATGCCCATATATCATTCAAAAATGGATACCAAGGGAATGTCAAGAATTTACAAAGCGATAACTGACGATTCGCATCCTGTCGCAATAGCGCCGGAAGGACAGGTCTCGTACATTGCCGATTCTGTAACCCGCCTTGAGCCGGGAGTTATTCGCATCGGATTTAACGCGGCGGAACATCTTGAAAAAAAGAACCCGGGCTGTCCTGTCGAAGTTCTTCCGCTGTCAATTCATTTTAGGTTCGGCTCGTGGGGAAAAGGCACTGTTGAATTTCTTTTAAGGAGGATAGAAAAATTCTGCAGCTTTTCAAATAAAGAAAAAAAGAAACTGTCTTTTCAGGCAAGATTAAAAAAGTGCAGAGATTATATTCTACAGATAAACGAAGAGCGCTACAATATTAAAAGCGATGATTCTATTTCGTTTGAAGAACGCATAGAAAAAATCGCAAACGCGGCTCTTGAAACCGCCGAGCAAATGCTGAATTTAAAAACTGAAGGCGATTATTTCGCGCGCCAGCATAAGGTGCGCCAAATTTGCTGGGATAGAATTTTCATTCCAAATGAATATAACTTGAAAAAGATACCTCCCATCAAACGCAGCGTAATGGATCTAAGAGCCGGAGAAGCGTGGTATATCGCGCGTCATGAAGAACTTGCGAATCTTTGCTGGTATTTTAAAACGCCGCTTCCGCCTGACGAATCTCCTCTTCATAATAAAATTGAATATACGCAGAACCTCCACGATTTTGCCAATCGTACCATGGGCGGCGCTTTTTCCAACAGGGTAAGCATCTTTCCGCGAAGAGTGATTATTAAAACAGCTCCGGTTATTAATCTGACAGAACGGCTTCCCAATTATAAAGAAGACAGAAAAGCGGAAGTCGCCAAAACTTTGTCAGACCTTGAGAAGGCATATCTGGATAACATCAACGAAATGAATATAGCGGAACAAGGTTAAAAATTTTTTAAATATCAGGGATAGAAATTAAATTTAATTTTCTATATGCTGGAGGGACACGCCCTTGGGGTTTTAAGCCACTTGAAGGGCAGAGGAGTTTCTATGTCAGCAATTACAGAAAACAAACAGGGATTAAAGGTACTGTTTGCCGGCGCTTTTCTTCAGCTTTTTTTGGGAATCATTTACGTTTGGAGCGTCTTTAAAAATCCGGTCAGCGTATACTATGGCTGGAATCCGGTCGATGTCGGGCTTACCGCTTCGTTCATGCTCTGCTTTTTCGTCATCGGAATACTCGCGGGAGGAAAAGCGCAGACAAAACTGAACCTTCGCGTGGTAGTTTTGATCGGCGGATTGATGGTCGCGGCGGGAATGCTTGCGACTTCGCTTATTCCTAAAGGAATACTCGATGTAAAAAACGCAACAGTGAATACTATGATGACACCTGCCGCGCCTGTCTTCCTTATATATATTTTTTACGGCATTATAGGCGGCTTCGGCGTAGGCATGGCTTACAACGCGATAATCACAGCGGCGCAAAAATGGTTTCCATTAAACCGCGGCTTCGCGACGGGCATTACTGTCTGCGCGTTCGGGTTATCAACTGTTATCTTCGCGCCTTTGGTAACAAAGATGAATGCCATGTTCGACGGAAGCGTTAATAACACCTTCCTTATTCTTGCAGGCGTCTTCGCCGCGGCGGTTCTTATATTGTTCAGCTTTATTAAATCGCCTGAGCAAATTCAAAACGCGGCAGGCGCAGCAAGCAGCGCTCCGGTATTAAAGGGCAGGCAATACACAACTCTGGAAATGATCAAAACGCCCCGCTTTTATTTAATCGCGCTGTCTCTTATGTTCGGCACATCGGTTTTCTTTATCATCAATCCTGATCTTAAAGACCTTGCGCAAAACAGAGGGATGGGTTCTTTCGCGACATACCTTGTTATGTTTGTCGGCATTGCCAACGCGCTCGGCAGGCTTGGCGCTCCGCTTATGTCTGATAAAATCGGAAGGGAAGGCGCGGACATTATCATTCTTTTTATAACAGCGCTAGGCGCGTTCGGTCTCTGCTTCGCGCAGGGCGTTCTGCTGCTTGTGATCATTGCGTTTGTCGCATTCTGTTACGGCGGCTACTCGGGACTGTACCCTGTTCTGACATCGGAAAATTTCGGAATAAAAAACATCGGTTCAAATTACGGCGCAGTAATGATAGGCTTTATGCTTTCGGCGCTTTTATTCCCGATTGTAATAAATAAGATTGATGATCAGCAAACAAGATTTATGATACTCGGCATTCTGGCCGTGGTTGGCGCCGTCCTTATTATTGTTTTAAAAATTATGAACACCAAGAGAGCGAAGGAAGTTGAATAATGAAACGCCTGTTAATGGGCAATGAAGCTATTGCCCTTGGCGCAATACGCGCGGGAGTCAGCGTTGTAACAGGCTACCCGGGCACTCCGTCAACAGAAACGCTTGAAACAGTCGCGAAACACAATGATGGAAGCATCTATGTTGAATGGTCTGTCAACGAAAAGACCGCGCTGGAGGTTGCCGCAGGCGCGGCGTTCGCAGGCGCGCGCGTAATGGTAACAATGAAACAAGTCGGTCTCAATGTCGCTTCCGACCCGCTGATGAGTTTAAACTATCTCGGCGTTAAAGGCGGCATGGTGATCGTTGTTGCCGACGATCCCGGGCCGATTTCCTCGCAAACCGAACAGGACACGCGTCACTTCGCGAAACACGCAAAGCTCGCGCTCTTCGATCCGTCAACGCCGGAAGAAGCGTACACGATGATCGCGGACGCCTTCGCTCATTCAGAAAAATACGGCGAACCTGTGATCTTCCGCCCGACAACGCGCGTCTGTCATTCCTGCGCTTCTGTAGAAACACTTGAGAACTTACCCAAGCCAAAACCCGGCGGATTTGTAAAAGACCCCGGCTGGGTAATCTTTCCAAAACTTACATACACAAACAAACATAAGATAGAAGAAAATCTTAAAAAGATGAGCGATGAATTTTCCGGGTACGATAAGAATATTCTTACAATACAAGAGGACAGAGTTCACTCCGTCCCCTTGCAGAAAGGAATAGCATCGGGCGGCGTCAGTTACGCATACACACGCGAGGCATTGCACAGCCTTGAAGCAAACGCGGACTGTAAGCTTTTAAAAGTTTCCGCATACCCTTTCCCTGACAAACTTGCGTTAAAATTTTTAGAAGGACTTGATGAAGTCCTGGTCATCGAAGAGCTCGATCCAATAATCGAGAATGAACTTGTCCGCCTTTGCGGCTTGCATCACCTCAATATACAAATACTTGGAAAACGAAGCGGCCACATTCAAATCGCAGGTGAAAATTCTCCCGACAGCGCAGCAAAAGCAATCACTGCTTTCCTAAACAACTCTGAAAAAACTAACGCTTCGTCCTCTACTCCTAACTCACAACCACCGCCTCCCCTTCCCGTTCGACCGCCAGTTTTATGCGCAGGCTGTCCGCATAGAGCATCGTTCCTCGCTGTTAAAGAGGTATCGCTGTCGGAACAGCGCGCAAATGGCAGACGTTCAGTCTTCTCGGGGGACATTGGCTGCTATACGCTTGGCAACGCGGCTCCCCTTAATATGGTAGATACTTGTTTGTGCATGGGCGCAAGCATAACAGCCGCGCAGGGACTTCAAAGAGTTGAGCCTGATACACTTCACTTTGCCTTCATCGGGGACTCTACTTTTTTTCACACCGGCATCCCCGGAGTTATAAACGCCGTGTACAATCAAACTGACATCATCGTTGTCATTCTGGACAACGCAACAACGGCAATGACCGGAAACCAGCCGCATCCCGGAATGGGCATCACAATGATGGGCGGCACAACGGAAAAAATCAGCATTGAAAAAATAATAAAAGCGATCGGCGTTTCGGCTCTTGTTAAAGTAAACCCGTTTGATCAAAAGGCGGCAAGAAACGCTGTGCAAAAATTAATCCGGCAAAAAGGCGTGCGCGTACTTTTGTTTGAAGCGCCGTGCATCAATGCAAAAGGAACAAACGTCAAGGCTCATAAGGCAGGAACGGCGGAGATTAATTCAAAGTGTACAAACTGTAAAATCTGTATCAGCAAACTGGGTTGTCCGGCAATCAGCCTTGAGAACGGCAAAGCTGCAGTTAATACCTCTCTTTGTACAGGCTGCGGCATCTGTATAGATATGTGTCCCACAGGCGCTATTAGAGTGAGGAGTGTGGAGTGAGGAGTAGAAAGACAGGAATGAGGAGTGAGGGGTGACGTTTAATTTGATGATTGCCGGCGTGGGCGGACAGGGGACGGTGTTGGCTTCCAAGCTGATTGCGGCGGCGGCAATGAAAAAAGGTTATGATGTTCGCACAACCGAGACCATCGGCATGGCGCAGCGCGGAGGCAGCGTGTTCGGGCATGTCAGGATCGGCGAAAATATTTTTTCTCCTTTAATACCGCTTGGAAAAGCCGACGCGATTATCGCGTTTGAACCTGCCGAAGCTGTGCGGCAGCTGCAATACCTTTGCGATAACGGCGTAGTGCTTGCGTCAGACAGCGCGGTAAAACCAACAGCCGATCCCAAGAGCGGCGCGTATGAAGCCGAAGTTGTTATAGATTTTCTAAAGTCGCGCGCGCCGCGGTCGATTCTGCTGGACGGAAAAAGACTGACTGTGCAAAACGCAAAAACGCTGAATGTTGCGCTCCTTGGAGCGGCAGCGCAGAGCGGAATACTTCCGTTCGATTCCGACGCATTGATAAAAACGCTGTACGAAGTTCTTCCTCAGCGTTTATTGGAAATGAATATTAAAGCTTTTGAATTAGGGAGAGAACTATGTCCGTAAACACACTGGATCAAATTAAGAAAGCAATTCAACACGCAATGAAGAGCTCCTTCTACAAGAAGCACTTTGAGAACATCAAAATTGACGACATAAAGTCGATGGATGATTTTATCAAACTGCCTTTCACTGACAAAGAAGATTTACGCGAAGCGTATCCGCTGGGACTTCAAGCAGTGGGTGACGAAGAAATTGTACGCATCCATTCATCGAGCGGCACAACCGGCACGCCGGTAATTATTCCCTACACAAGAAAGGATGTGGAAGACTGGGCCATCATGTTTAAACGCTGTTATGAAACCGCCGGATGCACCAGCCTTGATCGTATTCATATAACTCCCGGTTACGGACTGTGGACAGCGGGAATCGGTTTCCAGGCAGGCGCGGAACTTTTAGGCGCGCTTGCAATCCCGATGGGCCCTGGCAACACTGACAAGCAGATCAAAATGATGATTGATTTAAAATCGACGGTTATCTGCGCGACATCATCTTACGCTCTCCTTCTTGCCGAAGAAATTGAAAAGCGCGGAGTGCGCGACAAGATATGTTTAAAAAAAGGCGTAATCGGCTCCGAACGCTGGGGAGAAAAAATGCGTAAGCGCATCGCGGGCGAGCTTGGCGTTGAACTGTATGACATCTACGGGCTCACGGAAATCTACGGCCCCGGAATCGGCATCAACTGCCAGAAGCAGGATGCGATGCACATGTGGACAGACTACATGTATATAGAAATAATCGATCCAAAAACAGGCGAACTTGTTCCTGACGGCGAAACAGGGGAACTTGTAATCACAACTCTTTGCAAAGAAGGCGCGCCGCTCATACGCTACAGAACACATGACCTTACAAAGATAGTTCCCGGCAAATGCGAATGCGGTTCAGACTTCCCAAGAATAGCGACGCTTGTAGGCCGCTCCGATGATATGGTCAAAGTACGCGGCTCAATTATTTACCCAAGCAGAGTTGACGAACTCCTCGCGACAATCGAAGGCGTCTCAAGCGAATATCAGATCATGATAGATCATCTGAACGGCAAAGACATCCTTACCCTGTTCTTTGAAACAAAGACAGAAATCGGCGAAGCAAGCCACAATCTTGAAAGAACCGTCGAGTATGAGTTTAAACACAAAATCGGCATTACGCCGAAAGCAAAAGCCGTCGGCATGGGCGAACTTCCGCGCAGCGAGAAAAAATCGACACGCGTGTTTGATAACAGGTATTAACAGCATACTATTCAGGGAGCATAAGAATGAATATTGATCTTGAGCATATCCGCAGTCACTTTAAGAAAGACCGCTTCGCTACAGGCATCGGAGTTGAAATTGAATCTGTAACAGAAGACAGCGTAGTGTGCAGTTTGGAATTGAATGAAACGCACAGAAACTCCATAGAAAATGTTCAAGGCGGCGCAATCTTTACACTGGCAGATTTAACATTCGCGGTTCACTGCAACCTGGCCTGGGTCTGCGGCGAAGACATAGGCGTCACCGTAGGACAGTCATGCAGCATTTCCTTTTTAAAAAGCACAAAAGGACGCCGCCTGACCGCCGTATCAACCTGCCTCTCAAAAGGCCGCAGCATATCAGTGTACCGCATAAACGTCAAAGACGACCTTGGCGTACCCATCGCAGAAATGCTTGCAAACTCTTTTACAATGGCGAAGAGGTAGGGGGTTTATAATGGAAAAGAAAATATAACAAAGAGTCTTTCGGCGCGTATAAACCCGCGATTATATTCTTTAAAATACCGCTCATGACAATTCGGTTAATCTGTGTTAGAATAAAACATGGCGGATAATACATTACGCGCGCAGCCGCATCTGCGCAACCGCGTAACCTTCGGACTAGGCACACTCGGAAGAGACATGGTTTATGCCATTGTCTCCATGTTTCTCATGTTCTATCTCACCGACGTTATCAATCTTCCCAAGAATGTGCTATGGTGGGTAGGCGGGATTATTTTTGCCGCGCGTATTTTCGACGCGCTGACAGATCCATTGATGGGATTCATCATCGACAACACAAATACGCGGTGGGGCAAGTTCAAACCGTGGATTACAATCGGACTGGTTACTTCGCCGTTATTTACCATTTTGCTTTTTACCGATTTCAGCCTGCACGGCACGGCGTATATTATCTCTTTCGCGGTTTTTTATTTTTTGTGGGGAATCAGTTACACAACCCATGATATTTCATACTGGTCGATGCTTCCATCTTTAACTGTCGATCAAAAGGAACGCGAAAGAATCGGTTCTCTTGCGCGCATCTGCGCGAACATCGGGCTCTTCTTTGTCGTTGTCGGCATAGTGCCGATAACAAAAATTCTGGGAAAGCAGTTCGGAACTCTTCAAACAGGCTATTTTACATTTTCAATTATGATATCGATTGTCATGATAATGGGTTTGTGCGTAACGCTATTCGGCGTTAGGGAAACGGGAGTCGTCACAGGTAAAAAGAAAGGCACTCCCATCCGCGAACTTTTCGGCATCATTTTTAAAAACGACCAGTTGTTTTTTACCGCAATCGCGCTTTCACTTTTTATGATTGGATATATTACAACGACAAGTTTCGGCATTTACTATTTTAAATACGCGTACGGAGACGAAGGCATGTTCCCGGTCTTCTCCGCGATTTTAGGAATATCGCAGTTATCAGGTCTCGCGCTCTTCCCGGTCTTCAGCAAAAAGTTTGATCGTAAAACCCTTTTTACAGGCGCTGTGATTTCCATGGTAACCGGTTACATTATTTTCTTCTTTGCTCCGGTTACCACAATGTTATTTATCGGCATCGCAGGCGTATTAATATTTTTCGGTCAGGCGTTTATTCAATTACTGATGACGATGTTCGTCGCGGACTCGGTTGATTACGGTCACTGGAAACTCGGCAAACGCAATGACAGCATCACTTTCTCGCTCCAGCCGCTGATTTATAAGCTTGGCGGCGCGATTGGAAGCGGCGTTGTCCTTGCAATAATAATTTTATCCGGCATTTCTGATATCGAAGGAACAAATAAATCTCTTATAAACTCACTTGCGGTTGAAATGCAAATAAGCGCCGAAGAAGCCGCGAAAATTTTTAACGAGAAACATAACGTAGCGGAATCAGTTACTCCCAAGGGGCTGCTAATGATGAAACTCGCCATGTTCATTTTTCCCATGCTGTGCTTTGCGGCAAGCTATCTTATTTACAGGGCAAAATTCAAGATCGACGCAAAATTCTACGCGCAGATACTTTCCGATTTAAAGGAACGCGGCGAGCTAAAAAAAGAAGATTAAGAACTGCTGAACAAAACTCCGTCCCACGGGAGCAGTTTACCTTCCCATTTGTTTCCAGACGCGCCTGCGATCTGTGTTCCCGAAAAAAGATTTACAAACTTTTTCGGTATCGTGACAGCGCCGGAAGAAAAATTAAGAGCGATTGTATACGTTTCACTATCAAGTTTGCGCTGATAGATCATCACTCGATCGTCAGCGTAAACGGGAATATAATCGCCGTAAATAAGGCATTTGCTTTTTTTTCGCAGAGCGATCAATGTTTTGTAGAAATTTAATATTGACTCAGGGTCATTTTTCTGTGACGCGTAATTAATCTGCTTGTAATTGCCGTTAACGCCAAGCCACGGTTTGCCTTTTGTGAAACCCGCGTTTTCGCTGTCATCCCATTGCATTGGAGTGCGTGCATTATCGCGGGAACTTGCCTTTATCCACTTCCAACGTAAAGATTTTGGAATTAAGAATTTTTTCATCAGCTTGTTAAGACCGAGGCTTTCAACATCGTTAAGTTCATCGATGCTGTTAAAATCGAAATTAGTCATGCCGATTTCCTGTCCCTGATAAACAAAAAGAGTGCCGCGAAGCGTCATCTGAAACAACGCGATCATTTTCGCGCTTCTCTGCCAATATTTTTTATTTTTTTCCGCTGCGCCGAAATGAGAAACGATTCTGCTCTGGTCGTGGTTTTCAAGATACACGGCGTTCCAGTCTAGGCCTTGCTGCCATTTCGTCATCACGTCCAGCAGTTTACGCGCGCGGAATTTTTTCGGCACAAAACGCGCAACCCTGCGGTCAACTTCAAGATGATCGAAAAAGAAGAGCATGTTAAGTTCCTTGCGCTTCTCGCCGCTTAAAAGTTTTGCGTCTTCAAGGTCTACAAAAACAGTCTCTCCGACTGTAAAGCAATCGTATTTATCAAGAACGTCACGCCTTAATTCCTGAAGCACGGCATGATTGCCCTCCTGAGACTTATAATGCTCAAGACCCTGAACGGTCAAACTTTTTTTTCCGTCTTCAAGGCTTGTCTTATAAATAATATTGATAACATCGCAGCGAAAACCTGCCGCTCCCTTATCAAGCCAAAAGCGAAGAATTTTTTTTACTTCTTCTATTACCTTAGGATTCTTGTAATTTAAGTCGGGCTGTTTTTTATCAAAGAGATGAAGATAATACTCTCCGCTCTGTTCGTCAAACTCCCATGTCTCACCTGCGAAAAAACCTGTCCAGTTGTTAGGAGGTTTCAATTTTTTTCCGGAACCGCTTTGCAGACCGGGACGCCAAATATAATAATCGCGGTAAGGACTTTTTGGATCGCGGCTTTTTTGAAACCACTCATGTTCATCGGAAGTATGATTGATAACAAGATCCATAATTATTTTTATGTCACGCTTATTCGCTTCCGCAAAAAACGTTTCCATATCGCGCATCGTTCCGAACTTCGGATTGATGTCAAAATAATCACTGATGTCATACCCGTTATCCGCATCAGGCGATTTGTAAACAGGCGACAGCCAGATAATACCCGCGCCAAGGCTTTTAATTTCATCAAGCCGGGAAATTATCCCAGGAATATCGCCGAACCCGTCATTCGGAAACGCCGTCTCCGCGGAGTCCTGAAAACTGCGCGGATAAATTTGATATACGATTCTATCTTTCCACCACATGAGAGAATTATAACACGAAGTAATGTACCGGAGCATTTATAAACGATTTTTATATATTATTTTGAAGATATTAGAGAATTAAAGTGTATACAAAATCATACACTTACTGTCAGGTATACGCGAGGGTATAATTTTGTATACTTCTACTGGACTATTATATTAACTATTAGAACCTTGTTTACCAAAAACTCCTACTCTATCCTGTTCTTCCAATAATTCATTTTCAACTTCATTTATTTTGGCATTATATCTTTCTTCTTCTTTTTTAACGACTTCCTCAATATCATTTATCCCTTTTTCAAGTTTAGCTTCTTCAGCTTTTTGCATTTCAATTAATTCATTCATTTCTCTTACTCTTTCTTTCTCTTTCATAATAATCCTTCCTTACAAATTTATTAGTATAATAGAGAAACCCCCCATTATACGTATTTATTATATATTAGGACACTTTTTGTGTCAATAGATTTTAACAAATATTTAATTATCCGTCAGAACCACCTGCGAACTTTAAAAAAGACAATCATAATGGCTGCAACTAAAAACATTACGCCAAGAACAATGAAATACCCAAAGCTGGTAGCTAATTCGGGCATATTTTCAAAATTCATGCCGTAAATCCCCGCGATAAAAGACAATGGAATAAAGATGGCGGAAATCATCGCCAGCACTTTCATTACCTTGTTCAGCTGATACGATAAAACAGACAAGTTTACTTCCATGATGCTCGACAGCCATTCGCGGTAATGTTCTACCTGTGTTACCGCATGATTCAAATTTTCAATTAAGTCCTGTAAAAACGGTTTTATTTCCCCGGTTTGAAAAAATGATTCCTGCCGGGAAATATTTAATAAATTGTCTTTTAACGGCAGGATCGCTTTTTTAACAAGCAGCAGGTATTTTTTTGTTTCCTGTATCTCTTCAATATATGTATCGTCGCTTGTTCTTGCCGCGCGTTCTTCAAGATTTTCTATGTGTTCTTCCAAATGGTTTATAGAGTCAAAATATTCGCCTACAATTTTATCTATGATTAAATAGGCAAGATAATCGCTTTCCATTTTACGGATTTCACCAATGTTTTCCATTATTTTTTTTCTTATGCCTTCAAACGCTCCTCTTGACAATTCCTGAAAAGTCAAAAGAACATTTTTCATAATAACAATTCCAACTTGGGTAATAACCAGTTCATCTGTTTTTATGCTTGTAGTTGCAGAGGGTCTTTTTTTCCCTAAAGGCGGGAAGAATTTTTTCTTTCCGGCATTTAAAAGGCTAAAAGTATTCTTTTTCTGCATAATCGTTTTAACTAATAAAAATCTGTACTTTTCAAATACTTCCATTTTTGCCTGCTGCTCTGTTTGCAGAATATCTTCGATAGTTAAAGGGTGAATTTCCAGCAGTTCACCTAAACGCTTAATTGATTCAATGTCTTTTAAACCGCTGACATTTATCCATAACATTTTTGAATCGTCTTTGAGTTTCATTATCTCGTCTATGGAAGAGATATCTTTTGTATCCACAGACTCTAAATTATAATTGATATAAGACAACTTCATTTCTGAAGCTGGTATGTCTCCTGCGTAAACCGGATCAACAACCTGCATATATTTTGATTTCACTAATGCCATATATTTCTCCTTTTACCAGTAAAATGTTCTATGTTTTTATATAATAGCATAATTTTCCTTTTTTAACAACTATTTGTTACCAACATAAAATATTTTAAAACAACAAACAGTATCTGGCATTTTAGTACTTAAAGCTGCCGAGTAAGAAGCTTAGCGGTTATTGTATGTTATGTGCCATTGGTTTTGAAACGATCTGGAAATTATTGTAAATAGGGAATAAGATTTATATGTAATGCGACTATGGCGCAGTAGATAAAAAATATATTCCAAAAGGTTGTTTTTAATTATAATATGGTATATATTATTTATATATTAAAGGAATGATTTATGAAGGTAAAATTCAATTTTCTTGCTTTTTTCGCAATTATTACATTGTTGTTCACAACCATATTATTGACAGGGTGCGACCTTTTCAACGATGATGATGACAACAATTGGTATGAAACAAAGACAAGTGTTGAACCACTATTAAAAACAAAATGGGGGCAAGGAACTCCGTATAATAGCATGTACCCTGTAAATGGCGATGGCGACCATCCTCCCACCAACTGTGTGATGACTGCTGTTGCACAGATAATGAAGTATTACAATCATCCGAAGCAAGGCAGTGGGCAAAGCGAGCCTTTTACGTACAATGGAGTAGCATATCCGTCTGTGAATCTTAATGTTAATTATGAATGGGGTAATATGCTCAATACATATACGAACAGTGCTACCATGCAACAACGAAATGCCGTAGCCACGCTTATGTATCATGTCAGATCAGGACTTAGGCCTGGTATTGACATTCATGAAGCAATGACCACATATTTTGGGTATGATAGAAGCATTCAAAAACTTTATCGTAGATACTACAACGATACCGAGTGGGAAGCCATTATTAGAGAACAATTAGATTCCAATTTGCCTATAGCATACAGTGGAAATGGTTCTGCTAGTCATGAATTTGTAATAGATGGATATGATAATAACGGAAAATTCCATATCAATTGGGGATGGAACGGTTCTTATGACGGTTGGTATTCTCTTAATGCACTAAACCCAGGAAATTATGATTTCAATGATAACAATGATATGTTCATCAATATCAAACCAGATAAAGGTGGTACTCCAACCCCTTATGAATTTGCGTTAAACAGTTTTACCGTAAGCAAAACATCTGTCCAACAAAATGAACTATTTACGGTTACATCACAAACGAGAAATCTTAGCACTTTTGATATATTTCCCGGTGGTCAGTATGGAGCGGCACTGGTAGATAATAACGACAAAATTGTAATAGTAATAGGAAGCACAACCGCTTCTGAACGCAGACCACAGACAAACTCTGCTACTTTCACTTTAAACTGCTATGTGCCGGGATTTATACAACCAAAGCAATACAAACTAAAAATGGTTGCAAGACCTGTAGACGGCGAATGGAAAATCATTACAAGATCGGCAGTTCGTGAAAATGTTCCCAACGTGATTAATTTCACAATTACGGCAGGAAGCGCAGCTTTGGAAGGCGGTTATGGTTTAGGGTTAATGAATTTTTCATCAAGTATAACTACCATATCAAAAAATGAAGCATTTACTGTTAATTATCAATTCAGGAATATGGGTTCTGAACAGTTTACCGGAGGCGAGGCGGGAGTGGCTTTAGTGAATGATAATGGTATTATTATTGCATTTGCCGGAACCAGAAGCGCTGGTTCGCTTAGT
>Ga0209755_10000814_pt1 | contig 53904 bp, 51 predicted proteins | sample TergutCo191P1_FD_187301 | JGI IMG/M metagenome (GOLD analysis project Ga0209755, IMG submission 187301) | Cornitermes sp. P1 segment gut microbial communities from Petit-Saut dam, French Guiana - Co191P1 (SPAdes) (version 2) | ecosystem: Host-associated > Arthropoda: Insects > Digestive system...
TCCGATCTATCTGCATCACCGACGAAAGCTCATGGTAGCCGTCTTCACGCTTGCCCAAAACGTCCAAAGTCAGATTTATTTTTGCCCATGCTTTCATTTCCATGAATTAATTATATCTACTCATGCCCGCACTGTCTAGCATTTTAGTTTTTTTTGTAGTATACTGCTTTTGTGGAGGGGGATGGCTTATCAAATACATACCTAATGTACTGTCTATTTCAAGAATTATTTTCAGCCTGTTGCTGCTGATTCTTACGCCTTTTTCGTGGCCGTTCATGACCTTATACGTCATGGCGGGAGTTACGGACATGATAGACGGGCCGATTGCGCGCAAAACAAAAACCGCGTCCGAACTCGGTGCGAATCTTGACGGCGCGGCAGATTTTGTCTTTGCTTTTTGCATCCTTTTTGTAATGATTCCCATACTGGAAATCCCGCCTTGGATAATCATTTGGATTGCTTTCATTGCCATTATGCGGGTATCGGCGCTTGTTGTTTCGTACATACGGCACAAGGAAGTTGTTTTGCTGCATACATACGGTAACAAAATCGCCGCGCTTACCATGTTTGCTATCATTTTGGTCTATTCTATGGGCGTGAATCTTACTGCGGTTTTGATTATAGCTTGCAGTGTCGTCATGGTCGCGTTTATCGAAGATTTTGTGATAAATTCAACGTCGAAAGTTCCGAGAAGGGATGTTCGCGGGTTGTTTTTCGAGAAAAAAATAGTTCCGCCGAAAGAGGAGACGGAACACGTTTGATGAGTTGAATGAGAGAGGCCAGTTGGTTAGTGTTGCTAACCAACTGGCCTCTGTTTGTTTATATTACAGATTTTAGTTCATTGATGTCCCCGGAATGTTTTACAAGGACTTTTTTGATGATTGAGACATCCTCTTGGAGCTTTTCGACAGCTTCTGGGAGAGGGTCGAGTTTTTCTGCCATCAAAACATGCCCGTCAAGCAAAAGCCCAATTTTCTTCCCAAACTCGTTTTCCATGAGAATAATGCGGTGACGGATGTCTGTTATTATTTCTTCGAAGCTGGCTTGGCGTTCCTCGAAGTTGGCTTGACGTTTTTCGAAGTTGATTTGCTGTTCTTCGAAACTAATTTGCCGTTCCTCAAACCTATCCTGCCGTTCCTCAAACCTATCCTGCCGCTCCTCAATCGAATCAAGCCTCCTGTTAGTCTCAACCTGGTTCGCCTCTAGCCGGGCAAACCCCTCTACAAGAGTCTCAAGTATATTCAATATCTGTTTCATCTCGCCATTGCTATTACTATCCATAACACTCTCCCCTACCGATACCCATTAAACACAAACCCCTCATCACAATCCACCGTAACCGGAACACCTTCCCCTATCAAATCCACAACCTTCTCCTTAGCAACAATAAGCGGAATATCAAGCGCCTTAGCCACCGTCTCCGCATGACTAATATCAATCTGTTCCCAAGAACCGACAACCAACGCGCCCGCCTTTTTAATATACTCCATCAAATCATCAGAGGTCGTAGTAGCGACCAGAATGTCGCCTCTTTCAAAGAAATGCTCCGTATCGTCAGACACCTTAAACACGCGCGTAATCCCCTTGACCTGCCCGTGCCCGCTGTGTACATCGCCGCGTGCAAGCACATTTCCGACTATGCGGACTTTCAAGGTATTCGTGGTGGCGGCTATCCCTATGGGTACGCCAGCAAGCGCAACAATAACATCGCCTATATGCGCCAGTTCTGATTTAATCGCCATATCTTCCACCACATCAAAAACCTCGTCGTTTCCGCTGATGCTGTCCACCAGCATAGGCTTGCAGCCCCAAGTCAAATTGAGCTGACGGCAAACTTGTTCGGATGTGGTCAGCGCCAGTATCGGGCTGTCGGGTCTTGACCGCGCTACCATGTTCGCGGCGAAGCCCGAGTCCGTCACCGCTACTATGCAGGCGGCGTTTAGGTCTTTCGCGGTGGCGCAGGCGGCCAGGCTTATCGCGTTTGTTATGTTGCGTTTCCAGTTATGCACTACCTCGCTGAAATATTCTTTTGAGGCTTCGGCGCGGCGTGCGATTCTCGCCATCATTGAGATACTCTCGATGGGGTAAGCCCCGTTCGCCGTTTCGCCCGAAAGCATAACAACGTCAGTGCCTTCGAAGATGGCGTTTGCTACGTCGTTAGCTTCGGCGCGGGTTGGGCGCGGGTTTTTTGTCATGGATTCGAGCATGTGCGTGGCGGTTACTACTTGCTTGCCCAACTTGTTTGCTCGCTGGATTAGGGTTTTTTGTACCATAGGTACTTCTTCCGGCGGGATTTCCACGCCAAGGTCGCCGCGGGCTACCATTATGCCGTCGGCTACTTCAAGGATAGAGTCTATGTTATTCACGCCGTCGCGGTTTTCGATTTTCGCGATAATTTTAACGAACGGCGCACCGTTTGCTTCCAGTACTTCCTTTATGTTCAGAACATCGTTAGCGGAGCGGATGAAAGAGGCGGCTACCCAGTCGATTTCCATTTTTACGCCGAAAATAAGGTCGTTTTTGTCCTGGTCGGTCAAGGACGGCAGATTCACGTAAACGTCGGGGACATTCACGCCTTTGCGGGAGCTTAACACGCCCTCGTTGACCACACGGCAGGAAATATCCGTGTCGGTAAGGGATTCGACTTTCAGCTCAACCAAGCCGTCGTCGATTAGAATACGGCTGCCGACTTTCACATCCTTGGGCAGGTCGGCGTACGTGACCGAAACCCGCTCTGCGTCACCTTCAATATCATCTGTGGTAAGCGTAAAATGTGTGCCTTGCCTTAAGAAAACTTCCTTCTCCGCAAAGGTCTTGATGCGGATTTCCGGCCCTTTTGTGTCAAGGACTAATGGGATAGGCATTCCGAGGGCTTTGCGCGCTTCTTTTAAGCGGTTGATTGTCTTCTCGTGGCTTTCGTGGCTGCCGTGCGAAAAGTTTACGCGCGCCGCGTCCATCCCGGACTTAATCATCGTCTTCATTATTTCAACATCATCACATGTGGGGCCTAGGGTGGCCAGGATTTTAGTTTTTCTCATATTCATCGACTCCTTTCTGCAAGTATAGCACAGGATTTCGATTGATGCTATAATCTGTATAACTGTTTTGGAAATTACGCTAATTTTCAAAACAGCACAGGAGGGAATTATGAAAAACAGTAAAAAACGCGTATTCATCAAGTATTTCGCTGTTTTCTTCACCATGATTTCGGGCGTGGTCATCTTTGCCGCGCTCAGCTTTTTTGCGCTGCGCGCAAGTGTAATCCGCCCTCCGGCTGTCCCGGAAGTAAGAGAAGTACTGTCACACACAGCCGCAACCCCAACAGAAAACCCGGACACAGACACCGACGCAGCCTACATCATACCAGAACCCGACGCACTGGAACTAAGCGAGATTCCGATTATCCACAGCTTCGAAGGCTGGGAAAGAAAGCCGAACTTCTACACCTTCTTAGCATTCGGCATAGATGAAGGAAACAACGTGGATGCCCTGTTGGTAGCGGCATACAACGGCGAAACACGCCAAGCCTATATAATCAGCATCCCGCGCGACACACGCGTGGACGTACAGCGCCGCTCACGGAAAATAGTCTCATCATACCCTGTAGGCCTGCTGCGCGGCGGCGGTCACGACGACGGCGTAGAGCAGGTCATGCTGGAGGTACAGACCCTATTGGGCTTCCGCCCGGATTTCTACGTGAGCATACACGAGGCAGTGATTGTAAACGTAGTGGACGCAATAGGCGGCGTGCATATCGACGTCCCGTTCCACATGCGCTACGACGACCCCTGCCAAAACCTGCACATAGACATACCCGCAGGCTCACAGCGGTTAGACGGCACAAACGCGCTGCACTTCGCCCGCTACCGTCTCGGCAACGACCGCCGCTACAACATTACTGACTACGAAAGAATCGAAAACCAACAGCAGCTGATAGCCGCGACCCTGCACGAACTGCTGTCGCCGCGGACGCTTCTGCGCGTCCCGGGCTTAGTAAGAGCATACCAAGACAACATCGAAACAAACCTAACGCTAGGCGAAAAGTTATGGTTCGCAGAGCAGCTGCACGGCATACTGCGCAGGCGCGATGTACTCTCAGCCTACACCCTGCCGATGATAGGCACAAGCGGCCCGCCCGCATGGTACGAAATGCCATGCAAAACAGGCATACTGGAACTGGTCAACCGCACAGTAAACCCGTTCACCCAAGACATAACAGCGGACATGCTGAGAATAGCGTCAGACTAGCTGCGAAGCCGCAAGCACAATAAGCAGCACCCCAGCAAGCCAAGACACATCAAAGCCAAGGCGTTCCGCCGCCACATTCCCAAGCCAATCCCCAAGGATAATCGCCATCCCGTTAGCGCTAAGCGCAAAAACAACCACAAGCAGCCCGTTGATTCCAAGCAAAGCAGCGCTAAACCCAACAGCAAAGCCGTCCAACGAAAGCGAAACCGCTAAAACCGCCGCCTCCTTCACAGACAGACACTTCGACTCGTCCACATCCGCGTCCTGCGGCTCGGCATACAAATGCAGGATGAACTTAAAATTAAACAGCGACAGTTTCAGCTGCTTGTTGATGCCGGTATACTTGCGGATAATCGATTTAGTGATACTGTCCATCAGCTTAACAAGCCCAATCGACAGCAGAATAATAAACGAGAGCCAAACAGCAAACCCAATAGGGATATAGCGGACAAGCAGCGCCCCAACCAAGAACGACACGCCCATAGTGAGTGTACAAATCAGATTTATCAGCATCCCGGAAATCCGAGGTATATGAATTTTATTGCAGCCGTAAGCAAACGTAGCAACAAAAGCGTCAAGTGACAGCGCCGCCGCCACAACAGCCGCCTCAAAAAGAACGAACGCACTCATACAAAATCCCCTCCAAAGCCATCGTATGTTATCTCGCACTAAAGTGTTTCCGGATATTTGTCGATAATGGTTATGAATGGGTAAACAAGAAAACTTCCAAGGAGGGATTCACCTTGAGTATAGTGAATATCAAAGGTTTGAATGTATCTGAAAATTCATACCGCAGGGCAAGGAAGATTGTTGAAGAAAAGCGGAACAACAGGGACGAAAAAACCGAGAAAACCGCTGACGATGTCCTGGCTTCCATCCGCGAAATGAAGCCGGGCTGGACGATAGGCACAGAGCCGAACCATAACTGGCAAGCAGGCGCACGTAACATAGAAATTTCGCAAAACGTACTGGAACGCATGGCGGAAGACCCGGAAGCCATGGTAAAATTCAAAGCCCTCATTCTCGACCTCGAAGACTTGGTGCCCGCGATTGAGGAATGGATGGAAAATAACGAAGGACAGTCGCTAGAGTTCAAGTTCTCGTTGGAAGACGCAGGCACAACCCGCGCCGTAGCGCTTGTACGCGGACTGATGGGCGGCGAAGTGCGCTCGACCTTCGAACTGCCTTCAAACAGCGAACGCAGCTGGGCAGACCTTATCCGCGAAAAGCTCGATTCAATGAATAGCGGTCAAAGTGAAGACGAATTTGGCAACAAATATTGGCAAGCGTAGTATTTCTGTGGTATACTGCAAAAAATGAAAGGGGGATATTAACTTGATTAATACGAATTTTAACCCCAACAACGCAAACTGGTGGAGCGGCGCGGGAAATAACGCGGCCGCAGGGCAAGCTTCGGCACCGGCCGCAGGCAGCCCGTTTGGCGCAAACAACGCCAACACTACACCGGCTCAACGCGAGTCCTTGTTGGGACTGCGCAGAAGCGCCGAATTACTTAACGAATCCTTAAACTTCATGCGCGGAATCGGCAGCCGCAACAGCTCCTCGCCGATGATAAACAGACAAGCCGAATCTAGCGACACGGACGTACTTACAATACTGGCCGGCGCCGCAAACAACCGCTCACAACAGCAAAACATGTCTGTGGAGGTTATTCAGTTAGCCCAAACACAACGGAACGAAGGAAACGCGCTTTCCTCGAACACTCTGGCATCTTCCGCCGGGTTCACGGTAGGAAACAACCAGATGTCCGTAACAGTAGGCGAACGCCAATTTGACTTCAACATAAGCATATCAGCAACCGACACAGTCCAAGACGTACAACAAAGAATCGCAAGCGCCGTAAACGCCAGAAACATAGGCGTAACAGCGTCAGTAAACGCAAACCAAGGCCAAGGCACAAGCGCACTTGTCCTACAGTCAAGCGAATCTGGACGCAATAACGACGACGGGCCGAACTTCACCGTAAACAGCAGCCAAGGCAACCTAGCCAACTTGCTAGGCGCAGGGAACATAACACAAGAAGCACAAAACGCTGAGTTCCGCGTAAACCGCGGCAACCTCACAGGCGCCCTGCAAACCTCACGCTCAAACGACGTAAGCATAGGCTCCGGAATGCGCGCCAGACTAAACGAAACAGGAACCTCCGAAGTAGCACTGGGCAGAGACGAAACCGGCCAAATAAACGCCTTCCGCCACATGGTAAACTCTTTCAACGGCCTAGTTAACTCCGCAAGAGAATCGTTCGGCGGAAGCAACAGCCGTCTGGAACGAGAACTAGGCGGCCTGGCAAGGTCATCAGCAACAGCACTACGCCGGGTAGGCATCAACATGGGCCAAGACGGACGCATGACAATTGACGAAGACCGCATGGCAGCCGCAGCAGAAAACGGCGACCTAGAACGCTTCGCAAACCGCGACCGCGTAGGCGGCAACTCCGGCTTCATGAACCGCCTAGGCCGAATAGCCGGAAACGTAAACAGAAACCCAGCCTCCTATATGACCCCAAACGTCTCCGAAGGCTTCGGCCCCAACATAAACTTCAGCAACAGACAAGTAAGCCAACTACACTCCCTAGTAGGAATGGGAATGCTGTTCGATACAAACTTATAAAACTAAGACCTAAAACCTTGAGGGCGTTGCCCTCCGTAAAGACCCACCGGGTCTTTACGCCCACAAGGGATTTCATCCCTTGACCCAACAAAAACCGCGCGTACGCGCGGTTTTTTTAGTGGGGTCTGGGGACAAGTCCCCAGTGGGGTGTGGGGTGAAACCCCACGGTCTTATAACTTGAAGTAAGAAACAAGCTGTTGCAGTAGTTCTGCTTGTGAGTTTAGTTCTTCGGCGGCGGCGGCTGTTTCTTCTGATACTGCTGAGTTGCTTTGTACTACTTGGGAGATTTGGGAGATTCCTTGGCTTACTTGGGATATTGCGTCTGCTTGTTCTTTGGATGACGTTGAGATTCTGGTTATTATGTCGGAGATTTCGGTTGCTCCTGTGACTATTGTTTCTAGGGAGCTTGAGGTTGATACTGCAATTTCTGAGCCGGAGTCTACCCTGTCTATAGATTCTTGGATGAGGTTGGTTGTTTCGGTGGCTGCGGATTGGCTGCGGGCGGCTAGGTTGCGTACTTCTTCTGCGACTACCGCGAAGCCTTTGCCGTGTTCGCCTGCTCTTGCTGCTTCTACTGCTGCGTTTAGGGCTAGTAGGTTGGTTTGGAATGCTATGTCTTGGATTGCTTTGATGATTTGTGAGATGTTGTTTGAGGCGTTTTTGATTTGTTCCATGGCGGTTAGCATCTGTTTCATTGATTCGTTGCCTTCTGTTGCGTTTATAGTGGATTTGCCTGATAGGTCGTTTGCCTCTGTTGCGTTGTTTGCGTTTTGTTGGGTTTGTTGGTTGATTATATCGATGGAGGCGTTTAGTTCTTCTACGGAGCTTGCCTGTGACTGTGCGCCGTTGGCTAGGTCGCTTGCGCTTAGGTTAATTTGTTTTGAGCCTGCCAGGACTTGTTCGGATGCGGAGTTTATCTCTGCCATTGTTTTGTTGAGCGTGCCGCTTATGTTGTTTACGGAGGTTTTGATTAGGTCGAATGAGCCGACGTATTCGCGGTTGATTTGGTTGCGGAGGTCGCCGCCTGCTATCTGTGCGAGTACTTTTTCGATTTCGTCGATGTAGGACGAGATGGCTCCTATGGATGATTCGAAACCTTCGATAATGTCGCGGAACACGCCGCTGTATGCTGATGCATCGGGCGGAAACTCTGTTTCGGTTATTTTTTGGTCGATGGATGGAATATCGAAGTTGCCGACCTCCAATTCTTGTACGGCGACTGCCAGTACGGTTAGCGGTGCTTCGACTGCTTTGCAGATGTCGTTTAGACCGACTGCGATTTTTTGCCAGTCGCCTTCGTATGTGGTTGCGTCGATTCGGTATTTCAGGTTGCCTTTGGCTGCTACGGCGTCTATTATTGTGTTCATTTCGTTTGAGATACCGTTTAGGTTATTCATGAGGGCGTCTACTGTTTGGTTCATGACGGCTTTTTTGCCGGGCAGTTTGCGTAGTTCTGCTTTGAAGTTGCCTTTGTTTATGTTTCCGAGAATGGCGAGCAAGTCCAGTACGTCACTAACAAAGCCGTCTGTGAAGCCGTTTAGTTCGACTATTACTTCGTTGTATGCGCCTTTGTATTTTGATGCGTCTATGCGGTATTCTATGTCGCCGTTTTCGTTTGCTTCTTGTGCGAATGCGGAGACGTCGGACACCAGTGTTTTTACGACGCCGATGAGTGCGTGGACGTCGCGGGTCATTGCTCCGATTTCGTCGCCGGATGCGTTTGCTATGTCTATGTTTACGTTGAGGTTGCCTTCCGCTACTGCTTCGACGTTTCGTGCCAGTCCTGTCAGTGGTTTCAGACCGCGCGAAATCAGTATGTACATTATTACGGCTGCTACTGCCAGTCCTATCACGCTTATCAGAATCATGGTGAAGACCATGGCGCTTGTGGCGGCGTCGGATGCTTCGGTGGAGAAGTGGACTGCCATCATGCCGATGGGATTACCTGCCGCGCCAAGGAACGGCTTGTAGTAGCTGTAGTGTCCTACGCCTTCTATGCGGTGTGCGAGCAGGTACGATTGGTTCTGTTCGAGAACCATGTCGGTTATGCGTTCGTTTACCTCCATATCAATGGCGCGGCGTCCGCCTATCATGAGCGAGGACATTACCGCTTCGCTTCCGCGGTAAATTGAGACGGGTGCGCCGAATACTTCTGATAGGTTATCTACAAAGTTTTCAGTATTGAAATGGAAGATTGGTGCCATTGTTCCTATTACGACGTCTTCGTGGATGATTGGGACGGTTGTGATTAGACTCATGGGCATGGCTGCGGTGGATGTGAATGATGTGGTGGATTGCCTGTGTTGTATCGCGTTGACTGCGTTTGCGAGTCCGTCGATATCGTTGTAGAAGTCGAGGTCGTGCATACGGACGATGGTGCGGCCTTCGAAGTCGCGTACGGTGAAGCTGTCTACGCCGAGTTCGTCTCTTAGTGTGTTTAGGTGTCCGATTAGTACCTGTCTGTTTCCTTCGCGGTTGATGCCGGAGTTCCAAGCCGTTATGCTTGAAATGATGCCGTGGTTTCCGGCTACGGACATGGCGACCACGTTTGTTTGGACTTCGAGCTGGTCGATGTGTGATTCGGCGGCGCGTGATGCTGCGGTTATTCGCTCGAGTATTAGGTCGCCTGCTAAGGTATTCGCCGAGTAGGACGAATATAGGATAACGCCGAGAACTACGGCGATTAGTATTCCGATGATTGGAATGGTTAGCTTGCTTTTTAGGCTTTTGAACATAATTATTTTTTCCTCCCCCATAAAAACGCCATCTCACTAGGCAGCTTCTCTGCCCCAAATGCGTCCCATAAATCCAAATGCAGATTCTTTACATATGTAGCTTTCCTTTCCCCGTCCTTCACTACCAAATCGGCCGGGAAATCATGAAAGCCTTCCTTCTCGAACAGCTTTGTCAGGAAGTCTGTGACGGGTCTTGCTGTTTTGGTTGTGCATACGGTTGCTTTTTCGCCAAGCAGCTTTGCTGCCATGAAGCGCATACGGTTCTTTTCGCCGTCGCCTAGGGCATGTCCCAGTTCTTCTACTCTGCCGTCTTCGTGGTGCAGTGTACATGCCCAGTCTTGGCCGTGTACATTTACCCAAATCCTTGCTTTTTCGAAGGCGTAGTCCATTACGGGGTGTACGGTGTAGTATGTTGCGTGTGAGGCGGAATAGTAGACCTGTGCGCCTCCTGCTTTGCCGCGGAAAACAATCGTGTCGAACGACTCAATTTCGTTTGCGCGGTAGCATTCTGAATGGACTTCGCTTAGGCTTGCGCTTTCTTCCATGCTTGGACCTAGCAGAAACAGCATGTTTTGGATGTAGTGTGCGGTTGCGTTTGAGGCTATGGAGTCGTAGATTAGTTCGCCGTCTGCTGATTTGATTTTGCCTGCCCATTTTACGCCGCGGTTGTAGTATTCCCAGTCGCGGGGCCAGCTTACGAAGCTCTTGAAGCGGGTCGGCTTGCCGAACTCGCCTGCCAGAATCCGCTCTTTTAGGGCGAGCATTACTGTGGAGTGGCACCACTGGAAGCCTACCGCCAAGATTTTTCCGCGTTCGTCTGCGGCTTTTTGCAGGCGGTCGAGTGCGTCTACTGTTGGTACAAGCGGCTTTTCGCATAGGACGTTTGAGCCGTTTTCCAGTGCGCACATGCATTGTTCGTAGTGCAGGTGGATAGGTGTTACTATTACTGTCAAGTCTGCCTCGTGGTTTGCGAAGAATTCTTGCATTGTGTCGTAAATGGGTGCGGCGGCTTTCAGACGGTCGTAGTTGCGCGAGGTTTCCGCAAACGGGTCTGCGACGCCCTCTAAGCGCAGCACCCCGTCAAACTCACCGTCCAGCAGGTAATCCGCGTACAGCGCACCGTAGCCGCCGACACCCACTAACAGCACTTTCAAAGGTTTTTTCATTCGTTAGACCCCTTCTTTCTTGTCCATTATATATTGCAAAAGCTGTTGCTTTATGCCTTCGTCTTCGAATATTTCTGCGGCTCGGCCTATTAGGCGGTTTAAGTCGTCCGGCTGGGATTTTTTCCCGTAATAATCGGCGAGGTGCATGTATGTTTTCCGGAAGTCGCTGCCTAGGTCTACTGTGGTTTCCAGCACGGCTATTGCTTCGGCGGTGCTGCCGTTTTCTAGCAGCGCTTCTGCCCAGTTGACCAAGGAGCGTACGTATAGGTTGTAGTTTTCTTCGTAGCCTGTGATGATTTCTAAGTTTGTGCGCCCGTAGGATTGTTTTAGTTCAAGGTTCGTCATTTTTTTTGGGAAGCGCACCATTTTTAGGTTGGCTTGTTTCAGGACTTGCTCTTGTTTTGCAAGCAGGTCGCCTTCGGCATTTTTGCTTAGGGGCAATTTATCTGTGTCTGCTGTGAAGAAGTGTTCCGGCTCTACTGCCCTGCGGCGGGCGGTGTTGGCTTCGTGTTCATCTTCCAGAAACTCGTCCATCAGGCGGTTGCGGTTCTTGAATTTGTGTGTTGTCCAGAAATATATTATGCCTAGAATGCCTAGCATAAGCAAGACATTAAAGACAACGGTGTCGAAAACTCTTGTAAACATTGGCGCCTCCTTTACATCCGTTGTGCGGCGGTGTACACTGTTTGTCATGAGACTATTTGATGAAGAAATACGCGGGCAAAATGATTGGGGACGGATTTTTCAGTCTCTTGAAGCCTTTGCCCCTCTTGCTAATTATATACTAGAAAAAGAGCATTTGCCAATCGCTAAGCTCGAAAATCTTACACCCGGCACAAATGCGGTCTTTAAGGCGGGTGATTTTGTGTTGAAAATTTTCGCGCCGCTCGAGAGCGGATTCCATCAGACTACGGATTTGCAGACGGAGCTGTTTGCTGTGAAGCGTGCTATGCGGCTTGGGGTTAGTGTGCCTAAGCTGATTGCGGAAGGCGCTGTGGAGGATAGGTATTACTTCGCTTATATGATTTGTGAGTATGTCCGAGGGCGGCAGTCGTCTGACGCGGTGAAGGGCATGACAGAGGAAGAAAAGTTTGCCTTTGGGCAAAAGCTGCGCGGGATTACCGATAGGATGAACGTGGCTTGCGAGCCGTTTAATGAGTTTGACGCGGTGCGTGATGTTATGCGGTACCGCAGTTGGGATAAGTTTCCCAAGAGTTTTCGAGCGGAGCGCTTGGCTTATATGGCCGGGCGTGATTTTGGTGAGCGGGTATTTGTTCACGGGGATTTGTGCGGGGATAATATTATGATTGGCGGGGGCGGCGAGGTTTATTTGATTGATTTTGCGGATGCTTTGCTTGCGCCTAAGGTTTATGAGTATGCCGCGGTTGTTTTTGATTTTTGGGAGGAGGCTGCGGTGGTGAGGGGGTATTTGGGGGATGTGTCTTGGGAGGATGTTTTTGATGGGTTGATTTTGCATGATTTTGGCGGGGGGATGGTTCGGGAGCGGTTTGGGGAGGTTGGGGGGTTGGAGGACTTACGTAAAAGGGTTGGGCGGTTGTGATTACCAACCGCCCAACCCTTCGGACGTTTACACCTTCTTCAAAATAAGCAGCTTCTGCCCAACCACAACCCCATGCCCATCAAGCTCATTAACACTCATAAGCTCATCAATAGAAGTATTATACCGCTTAGCAATAGTCCAAAGCGTATCCCCGCCCTGCACAATATAAACGGTCATGCTCGCCATCTTATCAAGCTCACTAGCGTCCATGTCCTCGAACGCTATATGGTTGATTACATGAACCTCCTGCTCCTCAACTACCTGCACGTTGAAGCTTAGCTGGAACCTTACTTCCGTCTCCCAACCGCTTAGCATGTTAAACGAGGCGTGGTCTACGGACACATCGGCATTTACGTGCATGGACGGTGTTGCGCCTTTTGCTTCTATTACCTGCCTGTACGGGATTACGGTTTTGAAGCTGTACAGCGGTGTGTCGTCGCTTTCGGCTACGTACAGGATGTCTGTGTCTATGACGCCCTCTACTATTACCTTGTCGTCGGCCAGTTTTACTTCGTCGAGGTGCGGCGTGCCTTTTACCCGGAAGATTTGCAGCATATCCGGGCTGCCTGTCACTAGCTGTACTAGCTCCTTGATTGGGGCTTGGTTGCGGTTTCGGCAGACTAGGCGCGGATATTTCAGCTTTGCCTTGGTGAAGTCCAGCCGTTGGTTAATGCAGTACGCGTCTTCCAGAATCTGCATGGCTTCGCTTGAATATACCTTCATGTTCACGCCGATGGTGATTTCCAGTTCCAACTGGCGGTCTTCGCCGTCGCTGTCCGTGCGCACCTGTACGTACTCGTCAAGGACTACAAGGCTCACATCGGCGAACATGTCCTCTAGCGCGTCATTTACGTCGATTTGGCTGCTGAACGGGATTTCGTGTTCGACAAACTCGATTAGGTGTTCCTCGTTATCGCCGCGGTACAGGCTTGTGAGGAGCAGCTCGCCCGAGATGCTTACGCGCCCTGCGCTTAGCCTTACGTCCTTGTTTATGAGCGAGGACGAACACTGCAACAGCTCGCGGATGTTCGGCTTGTTCGACGGTATGCTGATTTGCTCTTTTACTGTAAACTTATCGGATTTGTTTTCCACGGTGCGGTTGATGTTCAGCTGCGATTTCAGCAGTTGATTTTCCGAAACATCGTGGATATGTACGACCATCTCATGAACATCGGAACGCTCCGCGTTTACGGTAACGTCTACTACTGCCCGATAGTTCAGTTTTCTGTCGTTTTGCATTTTGTAGTCGATGCTGACCAGTTCGGCTTTTGCTGTTACCCAGTGGTCGCGGCTTACGCCGTCTAAGTTCATGAAGTCGTCGATTGGGGTCGATTGTGTCATTACATGGACGGGTTTGTCTGCGGTTTTCGCGATGTATAGGACGGAGACGTTCAGCTGTCCGATAAAGTTTACGCGGTCGGCTGAAACTTCTACGCGTTCGATTAGCGCGCGGTGTTCTGTTTGCAGAAGCAGCGCCATGTCCGGCTTTACATCCGGGACGATAATGTCACCTTCCAGTAGGATTTGCGTGGTTTCGCATCCTACGCTTTGGTCTAAAAATATCTTTTCTCTTACCAACTCGTTGGGCATATATGGCCCTCCCTTTTACTTAGAATGAAAAAAATCCTCCGGCACAATACATTGTATGCCGGAGGATTTAATTTCATTCATTTGACCATTCATTCACAAAGGGTTATTTCAACGGTGTTGGTAAGCACATCGGTGTAGCTGAATGACAGCTTCCTGGATGGGTCGGGCCCGTCACTCAGTTGAATGGTGAATATACTGGGATATACGTTAGTGACGACACCTCGGTTAACAACGGACTTGTGCCGTCCCTTATTTGTTTCAAGCTGCACCTTGCTACCGATAATTTTTTGGATATCATTACGAACATGGTTCACATCGCTTCGTTCAAACAAATCAGCCACCTCATTCTATTGACCCATCAACTAATATCTGCAACGAAACAAATGATACCACAGCTTTACTAAAAAGTCAAGAATTGTATCATATCGAAAATATACTTGTCAATAACCAGAAATATTTTTTTGCCGTTTTTTTGAAACATTTTGTCTAACGCTCAAACCATTCGTCGTCTACGGGGTATGAGGCGAATATAATCCTGTCGTTTTCGTCTATGTGATATGCTACTAAGCTTAGGATTTGGTCGAAGAAGGAGATAGGGACGTAGGTTGTGCCGTTGATTAGCTCGGGTGCTGCTTCAAGTGAGCGCGTGAAGCGCGATTCGCGTACGTAGTCGTTTACGCCTATGGTTAGGTTAATCACCAGTTCGTCGTTGTGATAGACGCTAATCCACGGGTATTCCGGATGCGGATGCCATGTGAAACTGTAGCCCAGGTGCTGTACTATATTGAAGGGAACCATCTTCAGGTTGAACTCGCGGCGGATTCGGAAGTCATCGCGGGTGAGCGTATATTCTTTGATTTCGTTACGGCGCAGCGATAAGGGGATGATGCCCTCGAAACCCGGGGCAAGCTGAAACTCGTTGAACCAGAAAATGATTTCGTCGTCTGTTACGGAAAAGGCTTGGTCTTTGCGCATCCCCGCGAAGCTTGGGTTATAGCGCTCCGGGTTGCGGCGTATCATCTCGACAAGCAGGCGGTCGGCGAGCTGAACCACTTGCGGCCCTACTACGTCCTCTGCGCTGATTAGTTCGCCTGTCTTTGTATTGAAATTAATGGAAACGACCTCTGTCTTCGACGAGGCGCTTGCTGCTGTGGATTTCAGGATAATCGACATGTACGGCTCGGAAAATGCCAGTTCGAAGTCGAAGGCCAGTGTCCGCGCACGGGCTTCACGCGCGTCCGCCATTTTGCCCTCGATTATCTTTTCGATTTCGCCATTGATACGGGTTTGGAAGAATACGGCGTACTGCGTAAGGATGGGGATGCGCCCCTCCATCTCGAGCCCTTCTTCCCGCGTATCGATTTCGATGTACTCAATCATGTCCTCCGACCAAGTGACTTCGTGACGGAACCTCGACAGCCTGTTGCCGTATGTAACTAAGTCCGAAAGGTAGAATTCATCCCCGGAAACAAACGCGCTCGAAAGCAGCACAAAAACGGTAAGCGCCGCAAGTAGCAATTTCTTTTTCTGTGAAAGCAAAGATTTCAAGTAAAAACACCTCAATGTAATAACTATTGTCCCTTGATGATATTGTTGCATTTAAGCGTGGAAATTGCAATTACATTCCTATTACATTTGACGGAAACTAATCCGCTTGATAGAATCAATAAAACGAGGAGGTAATAACGATGAAAAACGTATTCGGAAGTAAGCAAAAGCCATTCACTTGGGCAAGTTTGGGAGATATTGACGTAGGGCGCGGTAACTTGGGCGGGGAAATGCCCGTATTGGTCTACCGTCTGATGCAGTTTACGCTAATCGATGTACTTAGCCAAGAGTTTGGGCTGGACGGCGCAAACGACTTTATCCGCAAAGCCGGACACCTTGCAGGGACAGAATTTGCGAAGAACGTACTGGACACGACCCTCGAGTTCGACGCCTTCGTCGCTCATTTGCAGGAAGCGCTTAAAACGCTTAAAATCGGCGTCATGCGCATGGAGTCCACCGACCCCGAAACAGGCGAGATGATGCTTACGGTCAGCGAAGACTTGGATTGCAGCGGGCTGCCCGTTACTAACGAGAATGTCTGCGTCTACGACGAAGGCTTCATCGCGGGCATTTTGAAGGTCTATACTGGGAAAGAATATGATGTTCGGGAAATCGACTGTTGGGCGAGCGGAGCCAGGGTTTGCCGTTTTAAGGGGCTGCCTGCCTAAGAAAGGGATGGTCGAGTGGAAAAACGTACAGCAGAGCTGTTGTTTGATTATTTACGCGATATTTTCTACGGAAATTACGATAGCGAACTTGACACAAAGGAGCTTGACGAAAATTTTTCCGAGCTTGGCGAGGGGCTTGTCTTTTTGGCGCAATGCCTGTCCGAGTGCAATAAACTCGCACAGTCGCTTGCCGCGGGAAACCTAAACGCCGACCCGCCCACACAGCGGAACGAACTCGCTTCTTCCCTAAAAGCGCTCCATTCCAGTCTGCGCCACCTTACTTGGCAAACACAACAAGTAGCAAAAGGAGACTACACCCAAAGAATCGATTTCATGGGCGAATTCTCCGAGGCATTCAACGCAATGACAGAGCAGCTGAAAGAACGCCAAGACAGGCTGGTAGACTGGAACAACACCCTGCAAGCCACCGTCAAAGAAAAAACCAAGACCGTAGTAGAGCTTCAAAACGCCATTCTCGAGACGATGTCCGGCCTTATCGACGGACGCGACACGATTACGGGCGGACACATCGACCGCACACAGCGTTACCTTGCCGTACTTCTCGAAGAAGTGGTACAGCGCGACGAATACAAAGCCGAGGCAGAAGGCTGGGAAATGGATTTTCTCCTACCCTCGGCACAGCTGCACGATGTTGGAAAAATCAGCATTTCCGATAGCATTTTACTTAAACCCGGGCCGCTGACCGCAGCCGAGTTCGAGAAAATCAAACTGCACACGACCTTCGGTGCAGAAGTTATCGATAAAATCAAACAAAAGACAAGTGAACATGATTTTTTGGAATACGCAAGAATTTTCGCAATCTCGCATCATGAAAAGTGGAACGGCGCAGGCTACCCATACGGACTTAGCGGCAACGACATCCCGCTCCTAGGCAGGGTACTCGCAATCGCCGACGTTTACGACGCCTTAGTCTCGGAAAGACCGTACAAGAAACCCTTTTCACACAAACAGGCCATAGAAATCATTCAGGGAGACGCAGGCACACACTTCGACCCCGGAATCGTAGACGTTTTTTTGAGTGTCGAAAAAAAGTTTGAAGCAATCGCATTAACATTCGCATAGCGTCCGGTTGGTTAGTCACACTAACCAACCGGACGGATACTTATTCTTCAGCCGCCCCCCGACAAACCGGGCCCACCCAAGCGGATAACCCAAAAAACAAACAAGCACCCAAGCCTTACCCCCAAACACCCCACCGACATCAACCGACTCACCACGCAAATAACGAACACATTCATCCAAACCAAAATCATAAACCATCCTGCAATCAACCGCAGAAAGCCCAAGCGCCAAGGCGTGCGAAGGCTCAAAGCGGTCTTTTTTAATCTCACCAAGATGCCACCCACTGCGAGCAACCCTCAACCCACCCAAATCAGGCACACCCCCAGGAACATCATAAAGCGCAGAGCCATACTGCTTCAAGATAACTTCATTAAAATCATTAACCAAATATTCACTACAAAATTCTTTGAAAAGATTAAAACCGTGGGCTCTGCCCCAAAAAGCTCCAGCGGAGCTTTTTGCCGCAAGGGACTCGTCCCTTGACCCTTTTTTTCGGAGTAAGCATACAAAGTGGCCTTCGCCGTTCAATTTATGCGGGAATAGTCGTGCTGCTTGCGGCACGGGCTCGAACCCACGCGCAAAACCCCACTTGTCATGCTCAATTTCCTCGACATGAAAGTCCTCGCAGCGTTCGAGAAAATCTGCAATCTGCCCCTCATTCTCACGTAAATCAAACGTACATGTTGAATAAACAATCAACCCGCCCGGTGCAACCATCCTCGCCGCATGATGTAAAATCTCTCGCTGCAAAATCACACAGGCCTCGGGCTTATTTTCATCCCAAGCCCTCACTGCTCCTTCATCCTTCCGAAACATACCCTCGCCCGAGCAAGGCGCATCCACCAATATCTTATCGAAATACCCGCCGAACCGCCCCGCAAGCCGCTCCGGCGTCTCCCGCATAATAACCGCGTTATGCACCCCGCACATACAAAGATTCTTGACCAAGGCACGGCTGCGGCTTGCACTCGCATCATTGGCAACAAGCACACCCTCGCCTTGCAGAGCCCCCGCAATCTGCGCAGCCTTTCCGCCCGGCGCCGCACACAAATCCAAAACCCGCTCACCCGGCTTGGGGTCAAGCAGTACAACAGGAGCCATTGCGCTCGGCTCTTGCAGATAATAAAGCCCCGCATGGTAAAGCGGATTCTTCGAAGGCCGCCTTTCCGTGTCAGATGGATACGTAAAGCCTAAATCACACCAAGCCACAGGCGTTAGCGGAATATCAAGCAACTTCGCTAACGCCTGCGGCTCTATCTTCAAAGCATTGCAGCGCAGCCCGCTAGTACGGGGGCTTTCCGTCAGAGCAGCAAAAAACTCCTCCGCTTCCCCTTCACCTAACAGGCCGCGCATTTTTTCTGCAAAAGCATTCGGTAAAGTCATTAGAATTTAGACAGCTCGGCAAGTTCGGCAACAACCTCGGAAACAGGCTTCGCGCCCTTATCCACTGCTTGTCCGTCCTCCCGCGCACGTACGCTTACCGTACCTTCCTCTACCTCGCGGTCGCCCATTACCAGCATATACGGCACACGCTGCCCCTGCGCCTCGCGAATCTTGTACCCAATCTTCTCCGCACGCAAATCAAGCTTCGCACGAATCCCCGCGTCTTCAAGCTGCTTATGCGCAGCAACCGCAGCCTCGTGGTGCCGTTCGGAAATAGGCAGCACAATCGCCTGCACAGGTGCAAGCCAAACAGGAAACCACCCGGCAAAATGCTCAATCAGAATCCCAATAAACCGCTCGATGCTGCCAAGCACAGTCCTATGAATCATCACAGGGCGGTGTTTTTCGCCGTCCGAGCCCACATACGTAAGGTCAAACCGCTCGGGCATGGACATGTCAAGCTGTATCGTCGCACACTGCCAAGTACGCCCAAGGCTGTCCTCGATGTGGAAGTCTATCTTTGGGCCGTAGAACGCGCCGTCGCCCTCGTTCACTGTATACGGCAGCCCTTTTTCATCAAGCGCCTGCCGCAGCGCCTCTGTAGCCGTCTCCCACTGCTCGTCTGTGCCGATACTTTTCTCGGGGCGCGTAGACAGCTCAAGCAGCATCTTGAATCCGAACTTCGTATAAACTTCCTCGACCAAGTTAATTACGCCAAGCACTTCCGGCTGAATCTGCTCCTCGGTCATGTAAATGTGCGCATCGTCCTGCGTAAAGCAGCGCACACGCATCAGCCCGTGCAGCGTACCCGACATCTCGTGCCTGTGAACGTGCCCAAGCTCCGCCACACGCATAGGCAGCTCGCGGTACGAATGGATATCCAAGCCGTATATCAGCATCCCGCCGGGGCAGTTCATGGGTTTAATGAAGAAATTTTTCTCGTCAATCTCGCTGCTGTACATGTTCTCCGCATAATTCTCGGCATGGCCGGAGCGCACCCACAGGTCATTAATCAGCATGTTAGGCGTCGAAACCTCCATATAATTCTCGCGCCTATGCAGCTTGCGCCAAAAGTCAAGCAAAGTATTCCTAAGCACCACACCGTTCGGCAGGAAGAACGGGAACCCCGGCCCTTCGTCAAGCAGCGCAAACAGCCCCATTTCACGCCCAAGCCGTCTGTGGTCACGCTTCCGCGCTTCCTCCAAGCGGTGCAAATGCGCGTTAAGCTCGTCCTTAGTTGGAAACGCCGTGCCGTAAATCCGCGACAGCATCTTATTCTTCTCGTCACCGCGCCAATACGCCCCCGCAGTCGTAAGCAGCTTAAAGGCCTTAACGCGCCCCGTACTCTCCAGATGCGGCCCCGCACACAAATCCTCGAACTCGCCCTGACGGTAGAACGAAGGCTCCTCCTGAAGCTCGGAAATCAGTTCCTGCTTGTACGGCTCGTCTTTCACACGCTCGGCAGCCTCGGCCTTCGACAGCATAAAGCGCTCGATAGGCAGTTTCTCCTTGATTATTTTTTTCATTTCCTTCTCGATTTTAGCAATATCCTCCGGCGTAAACGGCTCCGCCGTATCAAAATCATAATAAAACCCATCGGCAATCGCAGGGCCGATAGCAAGCTTCACCCCGGGATAAAGCCGCTTAACAGCCTGCGCCATTATATGTGCTGTTGTGTGTCTAAGCGTTTGTAAATCAGACATGTAAACGCACCTCCATTTTGTCATTATAATTGACTTGGGGACAAATATCCAGCATAATTGCGAAAAAGCTCAATATAGACCTTATCCGTATCATCACGCGAAACTCCTAGATACCGCCGTGTGATTACAAAGTTTGAGTGATTAAAAATTTCCATGATGACAGCAGGAGAAACGCCGTTCTTCCAACTGTGATAGCCAAAGGTCTTCCGCAGCGAGTGGCAAGACACGCGCTGCGGGAGTGAAACGCCTTCGGCGGCGGCACGGATTATACGGTAGGCTTGTACACGGCTAAGCGGTTTGTTTGTGCGCTTGTTTCGAATGAGTGGTAGGTTGGGCTTAGCGGATGGCAGACAGGCGGATAGTACGTGGGTGATATTTTTATGTAATGCGATGGTCTTGCTTTTTTTGGTTTTATTTTCTATAATGGTAATGGCTTTGCGGACACGGCGGTTTTCGAAATCGTATACGTCGTCTGTGGTGAGGCGCAGGACATCGCTGATGCGCAGGGCTGTGTGCAGGCATAGGGTGATGAGTAGGTGATTGCGGGTTTCGCCGCGGGCAGCGTAGTAGGTGAGAAGTTGCTTTACGTGGCGCTTGTCGCGGATGGGCTCGGTTAGGGTCATGGTGGTTGCCTCCTTTTGGGGTTGTGGGTTTATGTAACAGTATACCTATTGTGTTACATTGGTGTCTTTGTTCCTTGTAGAATCAAGGGGTGAGGGCGTTTTTATTTTTGATGGTGAAGCGATATTTTGGTTTCGCCTTATTTTTTTGCCCTGAATTACGGCGTTCTTGACTATGTAACACAATAGGTATTGTGTTACATAGCTGTGTTTTTGGTAATAAGAATTTATCATGGATGGGAGGAAATTACATATAGAAATTTTCATATGAATTTTTCAAGTGAGATAATTAAAAAAGATGACGCAAGTTTAGGGAGAGATTTATATGTGGATTTTTTGGATTTCTGTAATTGTTGTCATTTACTTTATAATTCAAGGTGTAATTCAAGCAGAAAAGAAAAGCCGCTTTATTCGCGAGAATGAGGATTGGATTGAGGACTTGAATTTTACTATGAATATGTCCAGAGACGAGGCAATCAAATATTTATGGGGTAAGTATGGACGTACATATAAGTGATAGTAAAATGGAATAGGGGGCTAATTATATGAGCAAGCTTGTTGGAAAATGGCAGTGGTATGATGTAGGTGAAATTGGTCCGAATGGATTCCCGGTTACTCCGAGGGGCTTTACTTGGGAATTTAATTTTATGAGAAATGGGAAATTCAGCTCTAATGTGTTTTCGGGATATAAAGTCGTTTACGGCACTTATTCATATGGTGATACATTAGACGGTGATAGCACTCTGAAACTTACTGTTGATAAGGGGCTAGTCAGTAGAATTTCTGGCGACGAGACGGAAGAAATAAACAAATCAGTGGAATTCAGGGTTGAATTTAATGGAGATAGTAATGAATTTTTAGAATTGGAACTGTTAACAGACTCATGGCAACTTAGGACTTTGAGTAAATTTGAGCGTTTACAAAAAAAGGGGCCTTGCTATGTGGCTACTTGTGTGTATGGAACCTACGATTGCCCGGAGGTATGGACATTGCGTCGATATCGAGATAATGTATTATCCACTACATGGATTGGGCGGTTAGCTATTTCTTTATACTACACGATAAGTCCAAGTTTTGTCAGTTTGGTTGGTAGTCATAAGTGGTTCCATAGATTATGTAGACCAATAGTAGGTGCTATTGTAAAAAGTTTGCAACACAAAGGTATAGAGAGTACCTATTATGATGATAAAAAATGAGGAGGATTTTACAAATGAAACAACGTATTCAAGGTTTGGTCGATTGGAGGATGCAACACCCTGGACTCCGTTTGGTCAAACAGCTCCACCATACGATGTGAGCCATCTTGCTGAAAACGGTACTAACCATCTAGCGGTGTAAGGCTACGAAACTACACTACAATGGGCGGCACTGTATACGAACACGTAATAACCTTTCGAGCAGGTAGTAATCCGCTTCAAGCAACAACACTACATTCCTTACATAATTTAGCCGAGCGATTTACTACACTTGCCGGACATATCGGTAGAGTAGACGGCACTAACCAGTTTCCGGGAACATTTAATTTTACGGTGATGGGGTACTATTGCAAGCATTTGAGCTAGCGGCTACAGACTTGCCACAACAGATTTCGCTAGGGGTACGACCTATGCTTTTTCCGGTGTGATTAGATAACTAGACAAGGAGAGAGAAATGAGCCAGAATATTTCATTCAGCCAAGATATTATAGACAAGTTTAACAAGGGGAATAACCTTTTACAGTCAGGGATGCAATCAGGTAATAAGTCAGACATTGATAAAGGAATAGGCTTGTTAGAAGAAGTCGCTGATGCAGGAAGCCACGGTGCTATGGCAAAGTTAGCATCATTCTACCCTCTGGTTAAGGATGAAGCTGATAGTGATTACGTCATAAAACGCCTAAGAAAATTTTCTGAATTTGAAAACTCTGTTGCAATGGTTGAGTTAGGCAGGATATATATCGGAAGTGAATCCGATAACCCATACCTACAGAGATTTAATGGTATATCCGCCTATTCAGACCCGGAAGAAGGGATGATTCTTATAAGAGCAGGTGTCAGCGTAGATATTGATAAAAACATGAACCGTTTAGACTGCCAACATTACTACGGAGCTTTTTGTGCATATCAGTACTATTCGAGAAAAACACGCACACAGCTTGGTAGCGGTGAAACATTTTTTATTGAATTGAGCTGTTGGAAATTTATTCGAATGGCCGTAAAATGGGCAAAAGAGAATGGCGCACCCCAAGGATATATTGATTTATACGAAACCTCTGAAAAGGTAATAGAGGAACTTGTTAAATCAAGGGAAAATTTTGATAAGCAGCTAAGCATTTATGAAAAGGAATACGGGAAAGTATGAGAGTTGTTGCATAAAGTTGGGGCCTTCCGGACGAAGTCTCTGCAATCTTAACTTTTTTCTATCGTGATTCTCACATCCCCACACACGCTCTGTTGAACACCTCCATCATTGGATTAGATGGCGAAGACTTCATCACTCCATTGCCATTTGGTATCATTATCAGAAATCCGCAATTTTACAACTGTAATGCTATTTCCAATCTTCTATGCTTAAACCGCTAACTCTTGAAAAGTCGCCTGTGTTGTTGGTGGCGAGGATAAGGTTTAGCGATTTTGCATGAGCGGCAATTAACATATCCAACTCTCCGATTAACAGACCTTTTCGTTTTAACTCGGCACGAATTCTGCCGTAGCTATCCCCAACTGTGGCAGAATAATCCACAACAGGCACACCCACCAGAAAATGTGCAAGCAATATTGCTAATTTTTGAGGGGTTGGGCTGTTGTGGACACCGAAATACAACTCCGAAGCTGTGATTGAAGAAATAACCACGCCTTGGTTTCTTTTCGCTGTAAACTCTGCCACAACTTTCGGATAATTTTTCATCAAAAATATGCAAGTATTTGTGTCCATCATGTATTTCATAGTTCGGTTCTCTCCGCACCCGGTACGGCTTCTGCTCGTGCTGTTTCGATTGATTCAAAAAACTCATCGGGGAATTTTCCAAGGCTATCGAAAAAAAGGTCATCGGCATTATCTTTTGAGAAAAGAACAACCATTTGACCGAACTTGCTGATACCAACCTCTGTGCCTGTGAATCTAAACTCTTTCGGCAAACGCACGGCTTGGCTTTTGCCGCTTGCGAATAATTTTGCTGTTTGCACATCCATCACCTCTACATAGTTAGTATATACCACAGTATCTACTTTTGCCGATTGAATAAACGTCCTTCCACGCAAACGCCTACGAACAGGAATTTTTGGAAACCGTAAATGCGAAACAGGGCAAGGAACGACAAAGTACCCTGCGGAAAAGCCAATCATAACTTTCCAAGGCACGGAATTTGCTCAATATACGTCAAACATTTTTTAATTCTTCTTAAAACGCTTTTCATTAACACCCAGTACACTCCAAATTTTTTTCCTTATTATTGGTAACCTAGATTCCTCAAATTTGGGATGGTCCTTAAACCACTTTATATTTAGTGGTGAAGGGTGTGGCAATACTATAGCTAATTTTTCATTGATATAATTATCCTTAAAGACTAAACTATTGTAATCATCATTAGGGAATAGAAATTTTGTAGCTTGACTTCCTATGACGATAAATATTTCATTATTTATCAATTCGATTTCTTCTTTTAACCATTTTTTTGCACATAGCTTGGGAGGTAATCTATCACCACCAGAAGAATTTTTACCAGGAAAACAATGAGATAATGCAGTAATATAAAAATTATTCTCATCATAAAATATGTCATCCGTAATTTTATACCATTGATATTTTAGCTTCTTTCCAGTGCTATCGTTAAAAGGTTTTTGGGTAAGATGAACGTTGCTGGAAGGTGCTTGACTAATCTGGAGTATTTTAGAATTTTCATTTCCATGTACTATTGGGATGGGGTCAAATCCGAATTTTTCAGCACAGTCTCTACATTGTAAAATATTGGACTTCATTTCTTCAAATGTCATTTGTAACGCCCTCCATCAATCTCGTTACGTATATATCCCACTACCCTCCAAGAAGCATATTCAAAGCGCTGCACACCGCGCGTACAGACGATGTCGTAATATTACGGCTAACCCCCGCGCCGAAATGCACGACCGCGTCCCCCGCGGAAATCCCTATATACGTGATAGCCCGCGCTTCCCTGCCTGTCTCTAGCGCGTGCTGGCTGTAGTGCTTTATATCGAAGGCTATGCCCGTGGTCTTTGCCAATCCTTCGCAAAACGCCTCTAGCACACCGTCGCCGCGGCCGTTTACCACTCGCCGCTCGCCGTTTTGGGAAACCGCCGCGTTTACATGGCTTGCCTCGCCTTCGTGCGATTCCTCCCATTCAAGTAAGCTAATCGGTGCATTCACATTGATAAATTTATCCTTGAACAGTCCGTAAATATCCTCGGGCGACAGCTCCGCGCCGCGGCTGTCCGATAGCGCCGTCACCATTGGGCCGAAAACGCGCTGCATCGCCTTTGGGATGCTTATGCCGTAGTTTGCTTCAAGGATGTACGCGCTTGCCGCCGCGCCGCTTTGGCTGTTTACACGGATGATAGGGTCGTAGTTTCTGCCTACGTCCATTGGGTCAATCGGCAGATACGGTACCGCCCAGTGCCCGCCTTTTTCCTTCATATTCGCCATGCCCTTGCGAATCGCGTCCTGATGTGAGCCCGAAAATGCCGTGAAGACCAACTCGCCCGCATACGGATGGCGCGGGTGGACGGGCAGGGCGGTGTGCGCGGTGTAGATTTCTATTGCCTTATCGATTTCCGAAAAGTTGAGCTTCGGGTCTATGCCTTGGGAATACAGGTTCATGGCAAGGGTGATTAAGTCGGCGTTACCCGTGCGCTCGCCGTTGCCGAAAAGCGTACCTTCTACGCGGTCTGCGCCTGCAAGCAGGCACAGCTCTGTGGCGGCTACGGCCGTGCCGCGGTCGTTGTGCGCGTGCAGGCTCACGGTTATTTCGTTGCGGCGGTGCAGGCGGCTGCATACGTATTCAACCATGTCCGCGTGGACGTTCGGCAGCTCGCTCTCCACGGTGAAGGGCAGGTTTATGATTACCTCGCGCCCTTCCCAGCAAGCAAGAACCGCGTTACACACCTCGGCCGCGTATTCTGGCTCGGTTTGCGAAAAACTCTCGGGCGAGTACTCGAATGTAAAATTCTTGGGCGCAAGCTCTTGGCACAGCTTCGCGCCGAAGACCGCCAGCTCCTTTATTTCTTCCTTAGACTTCCCGAAAACGACCTCTCGCTGCAAGGGAGATGTCGAGTTGTATAAATGGACGACCGCGCGCTTTGCGCCTTGCAGGGACTCGATTGTGCGGCGGATAATCGCGTCGCGAGATTGCGTAAGTACCTGAATCGTAACATCGTCGGGTATCAATCCCCGCTCGATTAAGGTACGGACAAACTGAAACTCCGTATCAGAAGCCGCGGGGAAGCCCACTTCTATTTCCTTGAACCCGATTTCAAGGAGCAGCTTAAAAAAATCCAGCTTTTGTTCAAGGCTCATGGGTGTCACTAGTGACTGGTTTCCGTCACGCAGGTCTACACTGCACCATGTAGGGGCGCTTGTCAGTCTTTTTCCCGGCCAGGTGCGTTCGTCAAACCGAAAAATCGGCGGTGCTTGATATTTTTTATAATCCATCATAATCAAATTCATCTCCATCTGTTATAATGGGGTTATTATAGCAGACAGACGGAGGGGAAACAATGAAGCGGTTATCTAAAAATAAGTGCGTATACTCGATGAACGCGAAGCACGAAGCGGCCATGCGTGCCGAGCCGGGCGACCAAATCCTTGTGGAAACGCACAGCGCCCTGCACAGGGACACAGACGGAAACTACAACCCGGCAACAGGCCCAATTTTCATAGAAGGAGCGGAACGCGGCGATATTTTGTCCGTGCGTATAGACAAAATTGAGGTAGAGTCTCCGGGCGTGGTAATTTGCGGCAAGGACATGGGCGTCCTGGGCGCGCATCTTGAAAAAACCGCGGAGCGCGAAGTCGCAATCGAAGGAGATTACGCAATCTTCTCCGAAAAAGTAAAACTTCCGCTAAACAAAATGCTCGGCGTAATCGGCACCGCGCCTAAGGACGAAGACATTCCGTGCAGCACGCCCGACTACCACGGCGGAAACATGGACTGTAAGGAAATCCGCGAAGGGGCGACCCTGCTGCTTCCCGTAAGCGTACCCGGAGCGCTGCTTGCGCTCGGCGATTTGCACGCAGTCATGGGCGACGGCGAAATCGGAATAAGCGGTGTGGAGGTAAGCGGCAGCGTCACGATTACTGTCAACCTAATAAAAGGAAAAGACTACCCGCTGCCGATGATTATAAACGAAACGCATATCATGACCTTGGCCTCGCATGTTGACTTAGACATAGCAGTCGAAATGGCGACCCTGAACATGGTAAAATATCTTGAAGGCGAAGGGTTTGATATCTATGACGCGACTATGCTGACATCACTCGTCGGTGATGTGAAAATATGCCAAGTCGTTGACCCGAAGAAAACTATACGGGTATGTTTCCCCAAGGAAGGAGCAGAAAAATGGAAATAAGAAGACTAACGCAAGAGGAAAGTTTCGAATACGACCTGCTGTGCCGCATTTGCTTCGGCTCGGCAGCGGACAAGGACTACGAAACACACTACGACAACTTAGACGAACACACCGAGGACTGGGAGAACAAATACGGCGCGTTCGACTCGGAGGGAAAAATAATCGCGGGGCTGTACCTAATTCCCTACGAAATGAACTTCGACGGGCATATCGTAAAAATGTGCGGTGTGCAGGCGGTAGTGACCGCGCCGGAAGCACGCGGCACAGGCGTAATGAACGAGGTTTTTAATAAGAGTCTCGAGATAATGAAGAAAAACGGGCAGATTTTTTCTGTACTCTACCCATTTTCCTGCGCGTACTACCGCAAGTTCGGCTATGAGGTTGCCTATCAGCATATCATAACAGAAATCGATATCATGCCGTTCACAAGATACCCGTTTCCTACAGACTCGGTAAAGTTCTGGAAGAAGGGCGACGATATCGCGGACTTCGTGGAAGTATACGAGAAGTTCCGCAAAGGCCGGAACTATGCGATAGACCGAAACGACAAGGACTGGGAAGAAGTGTTCAAAAAGGACGAAGACCCGTATGTCAGCCGCAGGTACAGCTACGTCCACTATGACGCAAACGGCAAAGCCGACTCCTACATTAAATTCGAGAAGAAGGAAAACGATTACAGCATAAATGTAATAGAGATGGCATGGGCAGACAAGGCGGGGATGTCTGCGATATTCGGCTTCGTGGGCGGGCTGCGCCCTCAGTTTAACAAGGTCGTGTGGAACACCTGCCCTATGGATTTGAATTTGTATTCACTGTTCCCGGAAGCGCGGGACATCGTTCAGAAAAACCCGCAAAGCGTAATGACGAGGATTGTCGATTTGCCTAAGGTGCTTGAGCTGATGCGCGCACCCTTGGCAAGCGGGCGGGTAGTTATCGATGTGACGGATAAGTCCATGGCGGTCAACAGCGGAAAATACGCGGTCTCGTGGGAAAACGGCGAGGTTTCGGTAGAAACCACGGGCGAAGCCGCCGATATGGTAACGACTATCGAAGCAATGGCGCAGATGGTGACGGGCTTTATCAACTCGGACATGGCAGCCCACCGCGCCGACACCACCATTCACAACAGGCACGAGCTGCTTGCCGCCCTGTTCTGCAAGAAAAATCTATATATGTGGGAGAGATTTTAGATGGATTATATGAAGGAATACGAACGCTGGCTTGCTGACCCTGCCGTGGACGACGCCACTAAGCAGGAGCTGCGCGGCATATCGGGAAACGAAGCGGAGATTGAGGACAGATTCTACACATATCTGGCCTTCGGCACGGCGGGAATGCGCGGGGTGATAGGCGCGGGCGCCAACCGCATGAACATCTACACCGTGCGGAAAGCCACGCAGGGCTTGGCTAATTACATCATTGCGCAAGGTTCGCAGGCAAAAGGCGCGGTAATCGCCTACGACTGCCGCCGTATGTCGCCGGAATTTTGCGAAGAAGCGGCGCTTGTGCTTAACGGAAACGGAATCAAGACCTATATATTCGAAAGCCTGCGCCCCACGCCGGAGCTGTCCTTTGCGGTGCGGCATCTGGGCTGTACGGCGGGCATAGTGATAACCGCAAGCCACAACCCGCCGGAATACAACGGCTACAAGGTATACTGGGACGACGGCGGTCAGGTGCCGTACCCGCGCGACTACGCGATTATCGAAGAAGTGAACAAGGTAACGGACTTTTCGCAAATCAAAGTAGCAAGCGGGCGCGGAGATTTATTCAATATCGTGGGGCAGGAGCTGGACGACGCGTACATGAAAGCCGTGCTGAGCGAACGCAGGCATCCTGATTTGACCGGGTCGGATTTGAAAATCGTCTTCACGCCGCTGCACGGAACGGGGAACCTGCCCGTGCAGCGCGTCTTGAAAGAAGCAGGCTACAAGAATGTGTATATAGTGGAAGAACAAGCAGCACCCGACGGCAACTTCACCACCGTACCTTCGCCAAATCCTGAGGACTACAAGGCCTTTGCGCTTGCGGAAAAACTCGCTGTGGAAAAAGACGCGGACATCATGCTATGCACCGACCCGGACGCAGACCGCATGGGCGTAGCCGTTCGGCTTGAAAAGGGGAAATACATTCCGTTCACGGGGAACATGACAGGCGCACTCCTTACGGAATACTTGCTTTCGCAGGACAAGGCAAGCGGCAAGCTGCCCAAGGACGGCGCGGTTATCTCGACGATAGTATCCACCGACATGACCCGCGCCATAGCCGAAGCCTACGGCGTAACATATATGGAAGTCCTGACAGGCTTCAAATATTTCGGCGAAAAGATAAAAGAGTTTGAGCAAAGCGGAAAACACACATACATTTTCGGATTCGAGGAAAGTTACGGCTGTCTGGCGGGGACTTATGCCCGCGACAAGGACGCTGTTGAGGCTGTGCTGCTTTTGTGCGAGGCGGCGGCTTTCTACGCCAAGGCGGGCAAGACGCTTTGGGACGTTATGCTTGAAACCTACAAGAAATACGGCTACTACAAGGAATCTGTCGAGTCCATTACGTTAAAAGGCGTAGAGGGGCTTGCGGACATGCGCCGCATTACCGCGGAGCTTCGCTCGAATCCAATCAAGGAAATAGGCGGGATTGCGGTGGCGGAGCAGCGCGATTACCAAAACGACGACACAGGGCTGCCGCGCTCTGATGTTATGTATTACGTCCTTGCGGACGGCTCTTGGGTTTGCGTCCGCCCTTCCGGGACTGAGCCGAAAATCAAAATCTACTTCGGCACGCTTGTGAAGGACTGGACTAACGCGGACGAAGCAGGGAAAGCCGCAGATGTGAAGCTTGGCGCTTTTGCCAAGACCCTGCGTGAAAGGTGCGTATAAGTGAAATCCGGAAAACTGACCGCGCTTTGCCTTTTTGCAATCGTTGCGGTTATGGTGGCTACGCTTTTGAGGTTTGCGTCGCCGCGAGTGCTGTTTTCGTTTCCGTTTATCGAGGAGGTTCAGCAACCTGTCACGGGGCTTGCTGACCCTCCTACTATCGTTGCGCTCGGAAACCCTTTTGAACTTGCGGAGCCGGACGAGGGACGCCCCGCTTCCGTTATTTTGAACATAGTGCCCGGTCTTGCGGTATCAAACGCCGCTTACGCTTCCTTGGAATATGTGCTAGAAGCCATGCGCGGGCGCGTTATTCCCGTCTTCTACATCAACTCTATAGACGCGGCAGAGGAATTTGTGGCGTTCTATCTGGACAGCGATATCCGCGACGGGATTTTGATGAGTTCCGACCCGGTTATCCTGCTCGGAATGCGCGAGTGGGTTCCGCATCTGCCGGGTGCGCTTGTTGTGGACGCGGGCGAGGGGGCTGCTCTGGATGAATGGGTCTGGGCGGCCAACATACACAAGGCAAGGATTCTGTATATCAGGAACGCGGCGGGGTTGGTTTCGCACGAGGATGTTTTGTACTTGCAGGCGCGGCTTGTCAGTGTTTGGCTGGAAGTAAAATATGACGATGCGCTAGAGCAGCTACTTAGCGGCCCAAACGGCCTTGTTACGCCGTATGTCTATCAGCTGTACGCGCTGTATGAGGCGTTTGACGGTGAGCGCCCAACTTTGCTGCGCCGTCCGTTTAATGTAGCGCACCGCGGCTCGCCCTCGATTATCCCGCAGAATACCCTTGAAGGTGCAATCCGCGCCTTCGAAGACGGTGCGGATGTGCTTGAACTTGATATCATGATTACGTACGATAACGAGTTGGTTATCTTCCACGATAACCGGCTTGGGGCGCTGACAGGCTGCCCGCTTGACCGAAACGTCTGGGATGTTACGCTCGAGGAAATCCGCGCGCTTACGCCGAACCTTCACGGCGACTACGCTCATTCCGCTACCTGGCATCCCGAGGATTTCTGCTGCGTGCAGATTCCTACCATGCGCGAGTTTATGGAGGAGTTTTGGGGCAAGAGCGAGAAGCTGATATTTGCCGAGATAAAGGACTTCCGCGATACGGCAAGGTACACGCGGATTATTCAAGAAATGGCGCTTCTTATGGACGAGTTTGGGATGCACGGGCAGTTTGTGTTCATGTCGTTTAACCATGAAGCCTCGAAGCACAACGCGCTTAGGCAGTATGTTCCGCATATTCCTTTCGTGGGGCTAAACTCGAACGCTACATCGGCAGAGGACTTGCTGCGCGAGCATACTCCGCATAACATGGCTGCTAACCGCCGCATAGACGGCGGCGGGACGATATTTGACCGGGAAATGATTCAAGCGCTTAACCACCGCGGAATGCCGTACGGCGCTTGGACTTACCGCACCACCGAGGCTGTTGCGCGGGATTATACGAGCGGGATTACCGCTATCACCAACAGCCACGCGCATTTGCTTTCGGAGATTCCCGTTACATTTGTGCAGTGCAGGGAATATGTTGAGGTTGACATAGGGCAGCGGGCTTGTATTACGGGGACGGTTATGAACCGGCACGGGCAGGCGAGCGTGGTTGCGGTCGGCAGGCCTGCGGTTATCAGCGGGCGGGCTTATATTACGGACGATGCGGGGGGTGCGGCGCAGGGTGTTGCGCTTATCGTTCCGCGCGGCGAGGTGCGTGATTTTTATTTGCCGGGGCGGCCTATGGTTGTACACGTTTCCGGAAATCTTTTTGCGGGAAGCGAGCCTTGATTTGACAAATACTTGTAGTGTGCCATACAATTAAGGTTACGAAGGAGTTTTGATAAATATGGATAGATACGATTTTGCCGAAGTAGAAAAGAAGTGGCGCGCCCGCTGGGAAAAGAATCCCGTGCAGGATTCTAAGGACACAAAGAAGCCTACCTATTACTGTCTCGACATGTTCCCTTACCCTTCGGGTGTGGGGCTGCATGTGGGACATTGGCGCGGGTATGTAATGACGGATGTGATTAGCCGCCACAAGATTTTGCAGGGCTACAACGTGCTGCATCCCATGGGCTGGGATGCCTTTGGACTGCCCGCGGAAAACTACGCGATTGCAAACGACATGCACCCCGCGGACTGTGTCGCCGCAAACGTCAAAACATTCCGAAGACAACTGGAAGACATAGGCACAGTCTACGACTGGGAGCGGGTAATCGATACGACCGACCCCGCATATTATAAGTGGACGCAGTGGATTTTCGTCCAAATGTTCAAGAAGGGCTTGGCGTACGAGCAGGATATGCCGCTTAACTGGTGTCCGAAATGCAAAACCGTACTGGCAAACGAAGAAGCGCAGGGCGGCGAATGCGAACGCTGCGGCTCTACCGTGTCGAAGAAAATGCTGCGGCAGTGGATGCTGAAGATAACCGAATACGCCGACCGTCTGCTTGACGACTTGGCGGATTTGGACTGGCCCGATAAGGTCAAAAAAATGCAGAGCGACTGGATTGGCAAAAGCCACGGTGCGGAGCTTGATTTCGCGGTGGAAGACAGCGATGAAAAAATCCGCGTCTTCACCACGCGGCCCGACACGCTGTACGGCGCGACCTTTATGGTACTTGCGCCGGAGCATCCGCTTGTGGAGAAGCTGACCGCGCCCGAGCAGGCAGACGAAGTGAAAGCATACGTGCAGCGCGCGCTTACCCGCTCGTCTGTGGATAGAATGTCCGACAAGGAAAAGACGGGCGTGTTTCTGGGAAGAAGCGCAATAAACCCCTTCGACCCGGATATGAAAATGCCTATATGGATTTCCGACTACGTGTTGGCAGACTATGGCACGGGGGCGATTATGTGCGTCCCCGCGCACGACGAGCGCGACTTTGAGTTTGCGAAAAAATTTGGGCTAACCATCCGCTCGGTTATCGGCGAGGACGGTATCGACGAAGTTTTCACAGGCGACGGTATAATGATTAACTCGGGCAAGTGGAACGGAAGGAATAACCGCGACGCGCTGGAAGAAATGGCCATCGAGGCCGAAAACATGGGCATAGGCAAACGGACAATCAACTATAAGCTGCGCGACTGGGTATTTTCGCGGCAGCGCTACTGGGGCGAGCCTATTCCGATTATCCACTGTCCGCTGTGCGGAGCGGTACCCGTGCCGGAAGACCAGCTGCCGGTGCTTCTTCCGAAAGTCGAGTCATACAAGCCGACCGACACGGGCGAATCGCCGCTTGCCGCAATCGCAGACTTCGTGAACACCGCCTGCCCGCAGTGCGGAGCGGACGCCAAGCGCGAAACAAACACAATGCCGCAGTGGGCAGGCTCGTCATGGTACTTCCTGCGCTATGCCGACCCGCATAACGATAAAGAACTCGCAAGCAAGGAAGCCTTGGATAAATGGCTGCCCGTGGATTACTACGTGGGCGGGATTGAACACGCGGTACTACACCTGCTTTACGCGCGTTTTTATACGAAATTCCTGTACGATATAGGCACGTTAAGCTTCCAGGAGCCGTTCCCCGCGCTCCTTAACATCGGCATGGTGAACAACCGTGACGGTAAAAAGATGAGCAAATCGAAGCCCGAGACATGCATATCGCCCGACGATATCATCAAAAAATACGGCTGCGATTCGCTGCGTATGTACGAGCTGTTCATAGGCCCGCCCGCGCTTGACACTAGCTGGGACGACAAGGGAATCGAGGGTGTTTTCCGCTATTTGAGCCGTGTTTGGCGGATGTATGCCGAGTACAAGGATAAACCTGTAGCGGCAACGCCCGAGATGGTGCGTCTGCGGCATCTGCTTGTCCGTGATGTTACGGAACGGCTGGGGAATCTGTCAATGAACACTGTGGTAAGCGGGTTTATGGAGCATACAAACAGCCTTATTGACCTTGCGAAATCCGCGGGCGGTATCGACAGCGAGACGCTTACGACCGTGGCGCGGCTGCTTGCCCCGTTCACCCCGCACCTTGCCGAGGAGCTTTGGGAACAATGCGGGCAGAAGGGCAGTGTCTTCGCATCGGGCTGGCCCGAGTTTGACCCGGAGCAAATCAAGTCCGATACGATGGAGTTAGCCATGCAGGTAAATGGCAAGCTGCGCGGTCAGCTGACCGTGGCCGCTTCCGCCGGAAAAGACGAAATCTTATCAAGCGCAAAAGCCGAGCTGACAAAGTGGCTGGATGGCGTACAAATAGTAAAAGAAATCTACGTCCCGGGCAAAATCGTAAATATTGTAGTGAAATGAGGAGAATAAATGGCAGAAAACAACCCGCTGATAATGGCACAAAAACAAGTAAAAGACGCCTGCGACCGTTTGCAGACACCGCCCGCGGTCTATGAGCTCTTAAAAAACCCGCAGCGTGTACTGGAAGTATCAATCCCCGTAAAAATGGACGACGGAAGCGTAAAAGTCTTCCAAGGCTACCGCGCACAGCACAACGATGCCGTAGGCCCCACAAAAGGCGGCATACGCTTCCACCCCGGGGTGACGCGCGACGAGGTGGTGGCGCTGTCTATCTGGATGACCTTCAAATGCTCGGTGACAGGGCTGCCGTACGGCGGGGGAAAGGGCGGCATTACCGTAGACCCGTCAAAGCTGTCGCAGGGCGAGCTTGAACGCCTGTCGCGCGGGTACATCCGGGGCATACACAAGCTGCTTGGCGAGAAGTTTGACATACCCGCACCTGATGTAAACACAAACGCGCAGATAATGGCGTGGATGACCGACGAATACAACAAACTGGCAGGGCACAGCGCGATAGGCGTGCTGACGGGCAAGCCTGTGGAATTCGGCGGCTCGAAGGGGCGGGAGGCAGCCACGGGACTGGGTCTGACCTTCACGGTACGCGAGGCGTTCGCGAAGATGGGCATAGCCATGAAGGGCGCAAGGCTGTCGCTGCAAGGTTTTGGTAACGTAGGCAGCTTCTTCGCAAAAACATCGGCGGAGCTTGGCGCGAAAATAGTAGCGGTAAGCGGAACCGACTGCAATCTCTATAACGAGGACGGTTTTGACATACCCGCCCTGCAAGAATATAAGAAGAAAAACAGGACGATGAAAGGCTTCCCCGGCGCAAAGGATATCAGCAAAGCGGAGTTTTGGGCGCTTGAAGTAGACGCGCTTGCACCCGCGGCGCTGGAGAACGCGATAGATGCGGAACTGGCAAAGACCATAGGCGCGAAGCTGATAGCAGAGGGCGCAAACGGCCCGACCACGCTTGAAGCTGACGAAATTCTGGCTGAAAGAGGGATACTTGTGGTGCCGGATATTTTGGCGAACGCGGGCGGTGTGACTGTTTCGTATTTCGAGTGGGTGCAGAATCTGCAAGGATATTACTGGAGCGCGGAAGAAGCGCATGAGAAGTGTGAGCGGTCTATGGTTGACGCGTTTAATGCCGTATATGCGGTCAAGGAGGAGTACGGGGTTACTATGCGTACTGCTGCTTATATGTATTCCATTAAGCGGATTGCGGGGGTTATGAAGCTGCGGGGGTGGTATTAACCCCCGCGTTTCCAGTTATTACAGATAGAATATATGCGCCTGCTGCGTTACAATACCATAAACACTTGCAAAACACGGAGGTTTTCTCAATGAATCCTGCCTACGCACACCGCATGTTACATATCAGTTACTGGGAATTTTTCGAAAAATACTACACGCCGCGGCTCCGCGAAATGGACTTGCTGCTTAAGACCATCGAAGCGCCTATTTCCTCCGCGGAAGCCGCGCGCGTCCTTTCCATGCCTATCCCCGCCATCGATAGAATAATGGCAGCGGAGCAAATCGGACTCATAGACCGCGAAGGATTCCTGCGCATACTGATGAACGGCAACAGCTCGCTGTGCCGCTTGATGCAGAGAGAATGTATGTGCGGCTCGCCGGACCGGTACAGCCCGGCGAATATCGCGTACATATACGGTTTGCTTGACGGGCATGTGGAAGATGTGTGCCGGAAGAACGGCTTCGCGGACGAAGTCCCAGCAAAATCCCTTCCTTCGCTGCTCAGCAAGATTTATATTTACATCCTGCCCTAGACGCGCCCCAGATACTCACCCGTGCGCGTGTCGATTTTAACAACCTCGCCAGTGGAGATAAACAGTGGTACGTTGACAACGGCACCCGTCTCGACGGTAGCGGGCTTGGTTGCGCCTGTGGCTGTGTCGCCCTTGAAGCCCGGCTCCGTGTCTGTGACTTCTAGCTCAACAAACATAGGCGGCTCTATCCCGAAGACGTTACCGTTATGCGACATGATTTTTACCATTTCGTTTTCCTTAACGTAGCGGAGGGTGTCGCCTATATCGGAGGCGTTCACGGCGGTTTGCTCGTAGGTTTCGTTGTCCATAAAGTGGTACAGCTCGCCGTCATTATACAGATACTGCATGTCCTTGCGGTCGATATGAGCGCGGGGCATTTTTTCTGTTGGGCGGAAGGTGCGTTCTACTATGCCGCTGCCTATTAAATTTTTCAGCTTACAGCGGACGAAGGCTGCGCCCTTGCCCGGCTTCACATGCTGAAAGTCTATGATTGTGTAGATATCGCCGTCTACTTCGACTGTTATCCCGTTTTTGAACTCACTCGCTGAAATCATTTTTGTGTCCTCCTTGACCTTTTAACAAACGTCTGCACCGCCAAAACATACCCGTCCGCACCAAGCCCGCAGATTTGTCCGAGGCAAGCGGTCGCTGTGACCGACCGGTTGCGGAACTCCTCGCGGCTGTGAATGTTCGACAGGTGAACCTCTATGGCGGGGATTCCCGCCCCGGCAAGCGCGTCGCGCAGGGCGTAGCTATAGTGCGTAAGCGCGCCCGGGTTTATGACAATGCCGTCTATTCCATCATGATAACACTGTTGAATGTAATCAATCAAGGCGCCCTCGTGGTTTGACTGAAAAAATGTCACCTCCGCGCCAAGGGATTCCGCTTCGCGGGAAATCATCCCGTTGATTTCATCAAGGGTGGCAGAACCGTATATCTCCGGCTGGCGTATGCCGAGGAAGTTAAGATTCGGGCCGTTGATAACTGTTATATTCATCTAAAATCATCTCCGCAAGGCGGTCGGCCAAAAGCCCGCCCGTGTCGTCTAAGGTGAAGTTGCTGTAACGGCTGTAAAGCGGCTCGCGCTCGGCAAGCAGTTTTGTAATCTGCGCTAAGCGGTCATCTGCCGCGGTGAGCAGCGGACGGTTGCCGTCCTCGGCCGTGCGTTCGTGCAGCAAAAGCGGCTCGCAGCGCAAGTATACCACAAAGCCCTTCAAGAGCGCCATATTCCGCGGGTCAAGCACCATTCCGCCGCCTGTTGAGATAACCGCGCCCCGCTGCTCGGATACATACCGGGCCGCATCCGTTTCAAGCGCACGAAAATATGATTCCCCATACTGTTCAAAGATATGGGGAATTGTCATGTTTTTCTGCTCCTCTATGATACTGTCTGTTTCAAGAAACCGCATTCCGGTCTTGCCGCTAAGCACACGCCCAAGCGTGGACTTGCCGCTGCCCATCATCCCAATCAGGACAATATTAGTCATGCCGCGGTCTGCTGCCTACTAGCGTTGCGCCGCTTGTTATCGCCGCGATAATGTCCGCGCTGAACTGGCCTTGCATGGTCGCGAGCCTTGTGTATATATCGCCCTTGCGGGTCACGACATATTTAGGCGGCAGATTATTCAGCGCGTAGGCGAGAATGTCCATTTTGCAGCGGTCGCATTTGCAAATGTCCATCTTGTCAAGCACTGTGGGAAGCATGTCTTTCACTAGGTCTTCCATGTAATTTTTCAGTTCTACATCCATATCTATTACCCCTCTAATCTATGAGTCGTTCAATATCCCAGATGCGCACCCGCCCCGTCACAGGCAAAACGGTGAGCCGCTGCTCGTATTGTCCGCTACGTAAATACATTGTGAAGCCGCCGCCGCTAAGCGTGCCGCGCGGCAGAAATTCCGAAGTAAGCTGCGGCAGATGGCTGAACCGCACCCCGGCGGGCAGGTAAATCCAAGGAGGACGGTCGGCCGTATCAAGCACAGAGCGTACATGCCCAACGGAATACCGATTGTATACATCGTCAAAAGTAATACGCCAACGCCGTCCTTCGGTAAGCGCCATCCGCTGCGCGTGTCGCATGTCAGCTTGAAACGCCATGGAAGCGTTTTGCAGGCTGCGCCGCTGTAAGCCACGCACAGTACCGATAGCCGCACCGCTTAGAATAGCGATGATGCTAAGCGCGATAACAAGTTCAATCAGCGTTAAACCTTTTTGCCAGCGTCTCGATTTTTTCGTCAAAGTTTTCCGCATAAAGTCTCTCATCAGTATGCCAAATCCCAAAAGCCGCCGCCGCCTGTTCGACAAGCATAGGAAAACCGTTTATAACATGCGGCACCCCTGCCTCACGCGCTTGGCGCATGAAGACCGTTTCCCAAGGCGTATATATTATGTCGAACGCAAGCTGCACCCCCGCGAAGTAGCCGGGCGAAGAAACGGGTGAAGAATCCTTCATCTCCCCAAATCCTACCGTGGTGGTCTGAATCACGATATCGGGCGATGTCACCTCCCGGACATCTACATTATAGTGCGAATTTACATGGGATGCAAGGGCAAGAGCATTTTCCGACGTGCGGTTGACTATTCCGATACGTTCGGCTCCGCCCGACGCGGCGGCAATGCAGGCGGCATAAGCGCTTCCGCCCGCCCCAAAAACCGCAACACTGCGCCCTTTGAACGACATGCCGAGCGCGGATATGCTGCGGAGGATTCCTATGTAATCAGTGTTATAGCCGTGGTAGCCGTCTTCTTTCCAAAGTAGGGTGTTGACCGTACCTACCTGCTTTGCGGCTGCGTCTATGTGTGATAAATACGGCATTACCGCCATCTTGTGCGGGACGGTTACGTTAAGGCCTTGTATACCGAGCGCGTGCGCTCCGCGGATTGCGTCACCGACGTTTTTGCCCTTCACATGGAAAGGAACGTAAGCCATATCAAGCCCGCACAGCTCGGCAAAATACGCGTGTATCTGCGGGGAAAAGCTGTGCGAGACGGGGTCGCCGATTACGCCGTATACTGCCGTGCGCCCGGTCACAGTGGGTTAGTGTGGCCGGAAAGATAGCGTTTGCGCAGCCGATTCTCAAGTACAGCCTTGATACGCACGGTAATAACTTCATGTTCCGTGACCGGCTTCACAAGGATGGTAGCAATGCCCGCGTTCTTCCCGCACCATATGTCTGACAAAATCTGGTCGCCGATGATGGCGCATTCGCCTTGGCTGACGTTCATCTCGCGCATAATCCGCGCAAGCGCCTTAGTGAACGGCTTAGCGGACGATGCAGAACTGGGCAGCCCAAGCTCCGCGTTAAAGGCATCCACACGCTTAGCGCCGTTGTTCGAAAGCAGCCCGACCTGGAAGCCCATTTGCTTCAAGTCGTAGATTAGCGAAAGTGTTTTGACAGGCGGCTGAATGTTTTCGTAGCCTGCCAAGGTGTTGTCGATATCGAAAATCAACCCGCGCAGCCCAAGCTCATACAGCTGCGGGTAGGGGATTTCAAAAATAGAATCGTAGTAATAGTCAGGTTTGAGTTTCAAAATTGTGACCTCCCTATTCAGCACATTTCGCTTCGCGAAAGCCGCTCTGCGAGCGTCCGCGTTCTTCGCGGTGCTTATTTTGTATAAACCGAAAAAGTAACCCACATACGGGTCTCCGAAACCTGAATCCGCCCAACGCGAAGGTATCGGTAATGCCGTACCGCATCCTCAATAAACGCGGCAAAAGCAGCAAAATCGCCCTCGGTAACGATAGTGGCGCGGGTTTCAGTCACTAGCTGCCCGTCTATATAATGGACAGCCTGCTCATTAGCATAAAACTCAAGTTCGGCCAAGCCGCGCGAATGCAGCATGTTCCGCACATCGCCCAAAAGCACGGCAAGTTCACCAGCGGGCTGAATAATAACGCGCCCCGTATACTCGTCAAGCAAAGCCGAAAGCATCGCGGCATTCTCGGCATAATGCAGATAATTCTCCTCCCAAACAACAAACTGCCGTTCGCGCAGGCGCAAAGTAGCTTCCTGCCCCCGAAAAACAAACACCCGCCCCGGCAGAACCGCCAAGAGGAAAACACCGACCAGCAAAGCATTAGCAGCAGCAAAAACCGTCCTGATATTCATAACCGCCGCGCCTTATACCTAGCAAGCTCGATTGCGTCTTTGATTTCAAGCTCCTTTTCACCCGCAAGGGACTCCAAGTGATGCAGAAACTCGTGCCGCAGGACATGGTCAAGCTGCTTCCGCAAGTAGCTGCGCGGGCTTCGTCCGTATAAATGCATAAACGAGCCGTAATAAATCGTGATATAGCGCCCAAGGTAGCCGCCCGAGTGATACTGCCCAAGAATATAAAGCTGCCCGCTGTCCGCGTCGGGATGCGGCAGAGCCTCCGGCAGCAGGTTAATACCGCCGTTTAGATTCTTAAAAATATCTTTAGGCAGCCCGTCAGCAATCTCGTCGAGCATAGCGCCGAATTCTTCGAAGGTTATTACTTCCATTTAATTATACCTCATTTGATGAAAATAGGTTATAATGTTCCATGTGAAGGAGGGATAAATTATGCTTACATGGTTAGATAACGACGGTGTGAAGCCGTATGTCACTTTGCTTTACCGTGTAGTGGTGTCGCTTGTGCTTCTGTTTATCATAGTGCGCTTTGTGCCGGTTCTGCTTTCATTTTTTCTGCCGTTTGTACTGGCTTTTGCCACGGCTTCCGCGCTTAATCCGCTTATTTCGTTCTTACAGAAGAAGCTGGGCGCGCCGCGTAGGTTCTTGTCCGCGCTTACGGTGATACTTGCGGTGCTTGCGGTAATCGCGGCCGTAGGTGCGTTTCTCTATACCCTTATAAGGGAGATTGTTGCCCTTGCACAGGGGATTGATGCGGTTCTTGATTATGTTAATCATACGGTGATGGTGATTTCGTATCATTTATATTGGATGCTTGACTATCTGCCCGGAGATATTGAAGATTTCTTCTCGGGGCTGCTTTCGAGTATAATGGAAGGATTTCTGCTTTGGCTGCAATCGCAGGGCACGGCTTTTGCTGATGCCGTCGTGTTTCATACCGTTAATGTCACGACAAGGGTGGGCGGCGGCGTGGTTTCTGTCGTGATTTTTGTGATGGCGACCATTTTTATGATGTCGGACTATCCAAAACTCCTTAGGCGAATAAAATCGACGCTTGGCTCGAAGTTTTATCAGAGTTATATCACCCTGAAGGATGTTACGCTTAAAGCGCTTGGGAGTTATATTAAAGCGCAGCTTGTTCTTGCGTTTATTGCGTTCGGGTTCTCGCTTATTGCGTTTTTGGTGGTTGGTCAGGAGTTTGCGCTGCTGCTTGCGTTTTTGATTGGTGTTATTGATTTTGTCCCGCTGCTCGGTGCTGCTGTTATCCTTGTGCCTTGGGGGATAGTCAGTATAATCGCGGGCGAGGTTGGGCGCGGCGTTTACTTTCTTATCATGGCGCTTGTCGCGTTTCTTCTGCGCCGCATACTCGAGCCAAAGATTGTCGGAAACCAGATGGGGCTTTCGCCGCTTATGGCGCTTGTCAGTATTTATATCGGTATGCAGCTCGGCGGGGTAATCGGCCTTGTGCTTGGGCCTATTGTTGCTATGGTACTTGTAAGCCTGCACAAGGCAGGGGTGTTTAACGGATGGGTTCATGATATAAACGCGGTACTGAATCTTCATAAGCGCCGTTAACTCTAAATGTATTTTATGGTATAATGTGAGTTATGTCAAAAGAGAAAACAGTTTTCGTCTGCAATCAATGCGGCTACGAGGCGAGCAGGTGGCTTGGGCGCTGCATGTCATGCGGGCAATATAACACTATGGAAGAAGCCGTCGCGGTAAGAAAAAAGACAGCAAAGGCTTCGGCCTTTGTCATGCCGGAAAAACTTGCCGATATATCGGACGACGACGCGCGGGAAAAAGGCAGCCGCATGACCACAGGTTTATCGGAGCTTGATACGGTGCTTAATGGCGGGATAGTGGAAGGCTCGCTTATGCTGCTTGGCGGCGACCCGGGAATCGGTAAGTCCACACTGCTTCTGCAAATGTGCCGCCACCTAGACGCAAACGGACACACCTGCCTGTACGTCTCGGGCGAGGAAAGCGCGCGCCAAATCAAAATGCGTGCCGACCGCCTGGGCGTAGACACGAAGCGAACCTACGTGATGCCCGAGACTGACCTGAAAACGGTGATAGAAACAATCGCAAGAATAAAACCAGCGCTCGTGATGGTCGATTCCATCCAGACTATGGTGAGCGAGGACGCGTCCTCCGCGCCAGGCAGCGTAGTACAAATCCGCGAATGCACAACACAGCTGATGCGTGTGGCAAAGGAGGGCGGAACCGCCGTACTTATCGTGGGACACGTTACAAAAGAGGGCACGCTCGCAGGCCCGCGCCTTCTCGAACACATGGTAGACACCGTCCTGTACTTCGAAGGCGAGCGGCGCGAACGCTACCGCCTAATCCGCGCGGTAAAGAACCGCTTCGGCTCCACCGACGAAATCGCAGTATTTGAAATGCGCGAGGAGGGTTTGAAGGAAATCAACAACCCGTCGGCATACATGCTTGCGGGGCGCCCCTTGAACGTGTCGGGCTCGGCCGTAACCTGCTGTCTGGAGGGCAGCCGCCCAATCCTTGCGGAGGTACAAGCCCTATGCAGCTACACGCAGTTCGGCAACCCGCGCCGCACGGCCACAGGCATGGACTATAACCGCGTAGTGATGCTGATGGCGGTGTTGGAAAAACGCGCAGGACTAAAACTGGCCACATATGACAGCTACGTAAACGTAGCAGGCGGCATGAAAATCATGGAGCCTGCCGCGGACGCGGCGGTAATAGCAGCCGTGGCGTCCAGTTACAGAAATAAACCCGTAGACCCGTACAGCATGGTCTTCGGTGAGGTGGGGCTGACGGGTGAGCTGCGCGCGGTCAACATGGCGGAACGCCGCATAGCCGAAGCGGCAAAGCTGGGCTTTACCCAGTGCATTGTCCCGCAAAGCCACCTGAAAGGTTTATCACGCACCGCCGGCATAAAAATATACGGCGCAGCCAACATAGGCGAGCTGTTAGAACTCGTATTGTAAGGAGAGAAAAATGAGCTTCAAAATAAAAAAAGTACTGCCGTCACCCGACGAGATGGTCGAATCGGTTCCGCTTTCGGAAGAATTGAAAAAGGTAAAAAAACAGCGCGACCTCGAACTAAAAGCAGTGGTCGAAGGACGCGACAAGCGCTTTCTTGTAATAATAGGCCCGTGTTCCGCCGATGACGAGGACGCGGTCTGCGAGTACATGTCAAGACTCGCGAAGCTGTTCGATAAGCTGAAAGAGAAAATCTTCGTCGTGCCGCGCATCTACACAAACAAGCCACGCACAACAGGCGACGGCTACAAGGGAATGCTGCATCAGCCCGACCCGCTTTCCGCGCCGGACATGGCGCAGGGCATAAGAGCAATCCGCAACATGCATGTACGCTGCATAAAGGAAACTGGTCTGACAGCCGCAGACGAGATGCTGTACCCCGATAACCTGGTCTACTGCCAGGATTTACTCAGCTACATCGCCATAGGCGCGCGCTCGTCCGAAAATCAGCAGCACCGCCTAATCAGCAGCGGAGTGGAAATCCCCGTAGGCGTAAAAAACCCAATGAGCGGCGACTTAACGGTAATGTTTAACGGAATCCAAGCCGCCCAAAACCCGCACACATTCATCTACCGCAACGACGAGGTAGAAACCACGGGCAACCCGCTGTCCCACGCAATAATGCGCGGCTCGGTAAATCACCACGGCGAGGACATCCCAAACTATCACTACGAGGATTTAGAAAGCGCTGTGGAAATGTACACACAGCGCGGTTTCGTAAACCCTATGATAATAGTGGACACAAACCACAGCAACAGCGGCAAAAAGTACAAGGAGCAATCGCGCATAGCAAAAGACATCCTCTACAGCCGCAACCACAACAGCATGATAAAGCAGGTAGTGCGCGGGCTCATGGTCGAAAGCTACCTAAAAAACGGACGCCAGGACGTAAACGGCACCTACGAACAAGGGCGCTCCATCACCGACCCATGCCTGGGCTGGGAAGCAACCGAGGAGCTACTAAACTACATCGCCGACAATGTATAGCCGGCCTGCTTTATAGCTGCAAGCACGGCAGATTCCGCGGGGCCGCCGGGCGTGTTTCGCGCGTTCAGGCTGTTTTCGATTTTGACCGCCTCGTAGAAGCTTTCGTCAAAAGTGTCCGATATGGCTTTCAGCTCCGTTAGGGGCAGTTGGCCTAGTGTCAGCTTTCTGTCGATGGCGTGCAGTACTAATCTACCGACGATTTCATGGGCTTCCCGAAAGGGCAGCCCTTTTCTTACGAGCCAGTCTGCCGCGTCGGTTGCGTTTGTATAGCCGCCCTGCGCGCTTTCGTACATTGTCTCTTTGTTGAAATGCGCGTCCGCAAGCATCGCTGTGAAAATTGAAAGGCAGGCTTTCGCGGTATCGGCGGCATCGAAGACTGCTTCCTTGTCTTCCTGCATGTCTTTGTTGTAGGCGAGGGGGAGGCTTTTCATCAGGGTCAGGAGTGCGGAAAGGCTGCCGTATACCCTGCCTGTCTTGCCGCGGATTAGTTCTGCCATGTCGGGGTTTTTCTTCTGCGGCATGATGGACGAGCCTGTCGCGAACGCGTCGGATATGCTGACGAAGCCGAACGCGTCTGTAGACCAGATAATCAGTTCCTCGCAAAAACGACTCAAATGCATCATCGTGATAGCCAAATCCGACACAAACTCTATGCAGAAATCACGGTCGGAGACGGCGTCCATGCTGTTTGCGCTTATGGCGGCGAAGCCCAGTTTTTCGCACACAAACGCGCGGTCGATAGGGTAGGGGGTGCCGGCAAGCGCCGCAGAACCAAGCGGCATGACATCCGTACGCACAAAGCAGTCCGTCAGCCTATCATGGTCGCGGCGGAACATCTCGAAATATGCAAGCAGGTGGCTGCTTAAACAAACCACCTGAGCTTTTTGCAAATGAGTGAAGCCGGGCATAATGGTGCCCGTGTGTCCTTCGGCGAGTTTTAATAAGGTGCCCAAAAGCTCGCGCAGCAAGGTTTTCAGCGCCAAAATCTCGTCTTTTACGTACATGCGCATATCGAGCGCCACTTGGTCGTTTCGGCTCCGCGCGGTGTGCAGGCGTTTGCCTGCCTCACCAATCCGCTTGATTAGCTCGGATTCTACGAAGGAATGGATATCCTCGGCATCTTGGTCGATGGCGAGCGCGCCGCTTTCTATATCCGCGAGTATGCTCTCTAGGGACTTGGTGATTTTTGACGCGTCCTCCTGCGGGATAATGCCCTGCCGCCCAAGCATTTCCGCGTGGGCAATACTCCCTGTTATGTCCTGCTTGTACAGCCGCCCGTCGAAGCCGATAGACGAGTTAAACGAGTGCGCCTGCCGGTTCTGCCCGCCGGAAAAGCGTCCGCCCCACAGCTTCATTTCTGACCTTCTTTCATCAAAGAACGCACGGTCAAAGGCAGCCCAAACAGTGTGATAAAGCCCTCTGCATCGTGATGGTCGTACAGGTCGCCTGTTGTGAAGCTTGCCAGATTTTCGTTGTACAGCGAGTACGGGGATGTGCTGCCCGCGGGGATGATGTTGCCCTTGTACAGCTTTAGCTTGACCGTGCCGCACACAGGCTCCTGTGTCTTATCCACGAAGGAAGACAAAGCCTCGCGCAAAGGTGTAAACCATTCGCCGTTATAGATTAAATCGGCAAGCCGCTGTGCCACCGTTGCTTTGAAAGCCAGGGTCTGGCGGTCTAGGCAGAGGTATTCAAGCTCCGTGTGTGCGGCGTACATGATAGTGCCGCCGGGTGTTTCATACACGCCGCGCGACTTCATGCCTACCACGCGGTTTTCCACTATGTCTATAGTGCCGACCCCGTTTCTTCCGCCGATTTTGTTTAGGGTTTCCATGATTTCGAGCGGTTCTGTTTTTGTACCGTTCAGCTTGACGGGTACGCCGTTTTCGAAGGTCAGCTCTATATATTCGGGAACGTCTGGTGCGTCCTCTGGTGTTACGGACATTTGAAGCAGCCCGCGGTAGTTCGGCTCGTTTGCCGGGTCTTCAAGCTCTAGCCCCTCGTGGCTTATGTGCCAGATATTGTCGTCGCGGCTGTAGCTTTGGTCTTTTTTCATCGGGACTTCAATCCCGCGCTTTTCAAGGTACTCCATTTCTTCCTCGCGGGATTTAAGTTCCCATGTGCGCCATGGCGCGATTATTTTCAGTCTCGGAAGGAAGGCTTTGATGGTTAGCTCGAAGCGGATTTGGTCGTTGCCCTTGCCTGTGGCGCCGTGGCAGATTGCGTCCGCGTTTTCCTCTATAGCTGCGTCCACCAGTTTTTTTGCGATAAGCGGACGGGCGGCAGAGGTGCCGAGCAGGTACTTGCCCTCGTAAACAGCGCCTGCCTTCATCATCGGGTAGATGTAATCGGTGACAAACTCCTCGCGTACGTCTATGACCATTACCTTGTCCGCGCCTGTTTTGATTGCGCGTTCGCGGATGGCGGGATAGTCGCCGACCTGGCCTGCGTCTACGCAGACAGCAATGATTTCGCAGCCGGGATGGTTTTCCTTCAGCCACGGAATGATTACGGTGGTATCAAGTCCGCCGGAATATGCCAGTACAATTTTCATGCCTTTGCTCGTTTTCATGCCTTTGCTCATGTTAAATTCTCCTCATTGCTCTATTTATATTCTCTTTGCTTCCGAAGGCACTTAGGCGGAAGTAGCCGTCGCCGTTTGCGCCGAAGCCTACGCCGGGCATACCGACTATGTTTGCGGTTTCGAGAAGGTGGTCGAAGTACTGCCACGAATCCATTCCGCATTTCAGCCAGATATACGGTGCGTTCTCGCCGCCGACATGCCAAATGCCGCGGTCGGTAAGCGTGTCGGAAATCAGCTTTGCGTTTTCCATGTAGTAGGCGATGTTCTGCTTAATTTCCTTCATGCCTTCGTCGGTAAAGACGGCTTCGGCACCGCGCTGAATGATGTATGACACGCCGTTAAATTTAGTAGACTGACGGCGCAGCCACAACTCGTTCAGGTTGCCAAGTCCGTGTGGGACTATAGTATACCCGCAGCGCGTTCCTGTAAAGCCCGCAGTTTTTGAAAATGAGCAAAATTCTATAGCGCATGTGTCCGCGCCTTCTATTTGATAGATGCTTGTGGGGAGTTTTTCGTCTTTTACAAAAATTTCGTACGCGCTGTCGAACAGGATAACAGCGCCTGTTGCGTTAGCGTAGTCTACCCAGAGTTTCAGCTGTTCTTTGCTGTAGACCGCTCCTGTTGGGTTGTTCGGGGAGCATAGGTAGATTAGGTCGGCTTTTTCGCCGGAGGGCAGCGGCAGGAATCCGTTTTCCTCGTTTCCGTCCATGTAAATTATTTTTCTGCCGGACATCAGGTTTGTGTCCACATAAACTGGGTATACGGGACTGGGAATAAGCGCGGTGGTGTCAAGCGCGAATATGTCAAGGATGTTGGCAAGGTCGCTGATTGCGCCGTCGTTTACGAAAACTTCGCGTGTGTCAAGTGATACCCCTTTTTTGACGTAATGCTCGCAGATTGCCTCGCGCAGGAACAGGTAGCCCTGCTCGTCACCGTAGCCGCGGAAGCCGTCCGCGCTGCCCATCTCCGTTACCGCCCCGTGCATGGCTTCTACAATGGGAGCCGCAAGCGGCAGCGTCACATCTCCTATGCCGAGGCTGATTACGTCCTTGTCGGGGTTTCGGCGGCGGTAGTCGGCGACCTTGGCGGCAACGCGGGAGAACAGGTAACTGTTTTCGAGACTGGCGAAATTCGGATTTGTCTTCATTGGCCCACCCCCGGATATGCAATCGGCAGCCTCCGCTTGTGTTCGCTTTGCGTGTGGAAGCGCTTGATTATTTCCGTGTCGGCGGCGCTTGTAGAGCCGTTAAGCAAGAAGTCATCGATGCTTGCGTAGGTGATACCCATTTCGGATTCGTCCGTCTGTCCCTCGAACAGCCCTGCGGAAGGAGCCTTGCCGATAACGCAGTCGGGCGCGCCCAAGTGCCGCAGGAACTCATAAATTTCCGTCACGGTAAGGTCGGCGATAGGGTTGAAGTCATAGGCGCCGTCGCCCCATTTTGTGAAGTAGCCCATGTAGCCTTCGCTGCGGTTGCCTGTGCCTGCCACAAGGCGGTTTTCGCTGACGGCAACGGCGTACAGGGCGGTCATGCGCAGGCGCGGTGCGATGTTTGCGAGTGCGTTGTCCGTGATTTCACCGAGGACGGGTGTAAGCGCGTCACTTGCAGGCGCAAGGTCGATTGTCCTTACAGCGATATTGAACTGAGCGGCCACGGTTTCTGCGTCCTTCTTGTCAGATTCATAGTTCCGCTTAGAACCGCAAGGCATGATAATGCCGAGGGTGTTATCGGCAGCCATCTTGCATAAAATGCCGACAAGTGCGCTGTCCTTACCCCCGCTGTTGCCGTAGACAATGCCGTCGGCACGGGCTGCGGATAAAGTGTTCTTGATGAACTCGACTCTTTTCGTGGTTTCTGCGTTATAATCTCTCATCAGATTGCCTCCCTTTGTCAGCACATTTCGCTTCGCGAAAGCCGCCCCTTTGGGGCGTCCGCGTTCTTCGCGGTGCGCACTAATCCTAAAAACAGCGGATGCGGTCTATTAGGTCTGCTCTTAAATTCCGGGTGATATTGAACGCCCACGAAGTACGGATTTGCGGGCAGTTCAATTGCTTCGACAAGACTACCGTCCGGGGATGTCCCGCTGATTGCCAAGCCTTTGCCTGTCAAAATCTCGCGGTAGTCGTTGTTAAATTCATAGCGGTGGCGGTGGCGTTCGCCTGTTTCGTCCGCACCGTATAGCCTCTGCAAAAGCGAATTTGGTGCAAACTTGCACGGATACGCACCAAGGCGCATTGTCCCGCCGCTGCCTTCCATTCCCTTTTGCCCGGGCATGAAGTCGATTACGTTATGCTCGGTCTTATCAAACTCGGCGGAGTTAGCGCCCTGCAAGCCGCATACATTCCGCGCGTACTCGATTACCGCAATCTGCATCCCCAAGCAAATGCCGAGGTACGGGATTTTATTCTCGCGGGCGTAGCGGCAGGCGTCTATCATGCCCTCTATGCCGCGCTCCCCAAAGCCGCCGGGGATTATTACGCCGTCCGCGCCCCGCATGGACTGCGTAGTAAAATTTTCGCTGTCAAGCCAGCGGATTTCGATGCTTGTTCCGCATTCGAAGCCCGCGTGGTTCAAGCTTTCGATGATGGATAAGTACGCGTCGGGGAATTTTACGTATTTACCCACTATCGCTATGGTCGCTTTCTGCTTGCGCGATGCGATTTTTTGTGAAAGCGCCTGCCATTCGCGCAGGTCGGGCTTTGCCGCGCTAAGACCAAGCTCACGGCATACGACCGTGTCAAGTCCGTTATCGTGAAGCATTAGCGGAGCGTCGTACAGCGAGGGCAGGGTGCCGTTTTCTATCACACAGTCGGGCTTTACGTTGCAAAACAGCGAAATCTTGTCCGTGATGCCGCTGTCGGTAAGCGGCTCGTCCGTGCGTGCGATTATGATGTTCGGCGAAATGCCGATAGACCGCAGCTCCTTCACGGAATGCTGGGTGGGCTTAGACTTATGCTCGCCCGAGCTTTTTAAGTAAGGCACCAGCGTAACGTGAATGTACAGGCAGTTGCCCGCGCCCTTCTCGAGCGAAACCTGCCGGATTGCCTCCAGAAACGGTTGGCTTTCAATATCGCCTATAGTTCCGCCGATTTCGGTGATTAGCACATCGGCACGGCTGTTTTCCGCGCCCGCATAGATAAAACTTTTGATTTCCTCCGTCACATGAGGGATAATTTGTACCGTGCCGCCCAGGTAGCCGCCCGCCCGCTCCCGTTCAAGCACCGCGGAATATACTTTTCCGCTTGTCAGGTTGCTGTGCTTCGTCAGGTTTTCGTCTATGAAGCGCTCGTAGTGGCCCAGGTCAAGGTCTGCTTCCGCGCCGTCGTCTGTGACAAAGACCTCGCCGTGCTGAAAAGGGCTCATGGTGCCGGGGTCTACGTTCATGTACGGGTCAAGCTTTTGTGCCGCTACCCGCAGGCCCCGCTGTTTAAGCAGCCTGCCGAGGCTTGCCGCGGTGATTCCTTTGCCAAGCCCCGAGACTACGCCGCCTGTCACAAATATATACTTCATACCTCTACCGTCCCGTCAAAGACTGTTACTGCCCCGCCTGTCATCATCACTGCTTCTTCCGTGTAACGGATGGTCAGCTCGCCGCCGGGCAGCTCTACTAAAATGTCTGTGTCCTTGTCACAGAAGCCCTGCTGCACCGCAGCAGCCGCCGAGGCACAAGCGCCCGTCCCGCAGCAAAGTGTCTCGCCGCTTCCGCGTTCCCAGACACGCATTTTCAAGCGGTTCTTCCCCAGAACCTCAACAAACTCGTTGTTTACGTCCTGCGGAAGCGTAGGCCCTAGCTCGGAAAGGCGCAAGCCGTCCACATCCTCGCAAAAGACTACCTTGTGCGGGTTCCCCATGGAAATGATACCGTCAGGTAAAAATGAAGCGGCGCCCATGTTTACCTGCACGTTTTCGCCAAGCAGTTTCAGTGATTTTATTCCGCTCAGTGTTTCTATCGTTAAGCTTTCGCGCGGGGCGGTGTTGCAGAGGTAGCGGGCTACGCAGCGGATTGCGTTGCCGCACATCTGCGCCTCGCTGCCGTCTTGGTTAAACATCCGCATCTTCGCGTCGGCAACTTCCGACGGCATTATCAGCACAAGCCCGTCTCCGCCTATGCCGAAATGCCTGTCAGACAGCCTTGCCGCAAGGTCAGAAGGCTCGCCGTCAAGCGTTTTGCTGAAACAGTCAATGTAGATATAGTCATTGCCGCAGCCATGCATTTTTGTGAATTTAAGTCTCATAAGCTTTGATGATTCCCTCCGCTACTTTTCTTCTTGGGACGCGTGTGTCCATGGCTTGTTTTTCTATATAGCGATGCGCTTCCTGTTCGCTTATGCGTAAGTATGCGGTTAACAGGTGCTTAGCGCGGTCTACTACGCGTATGTCTTGGATTTGCCGCTTTAGGCGGGCGTTTTCCGCTTGAACGCGCAGCAGTCTGTTCTGTGACGCGCGGGCCAGGTTTATTGCTGAAAGAAAGACGGCTTTGTTGATTGGTTTTGCTATGGTCAGTACGCCATCGCCTTCGCAAGCGGCGCTTACTTCATCGAAATGTTCGGCGGCTACGGCAAGTATTACTTGGCACATGCCGCTTGCTGCGATGGTTCTTGCCAGCCCTTCGCCTGTTTCGTCACGAAGGGGCGCGTTTATTATTGCTAGGTCAAAATCACGTTCGAGCAGCATACGACGGGCTTCGCCGCAGTTTTTTACGTAGGCGGTGAGCGCAAACCCGGTCAGTATTCCCTTAAACAAGTCGGTAGCAGAGACGGTCAGAACACTGTTCATGATTAGTACAGCGGGAACGCGGCAGCCATATCATACGGCTCGGATTCCTTTATCCTAAGATAACGGTTGAGCAGTTCCTTCCCAACGACCTGCTCCACAAACTCGCTTTCCTTAGCCAAGTTTACGGCTCTTTTCAGACTGTTAGGCAAGACGCCGAGCCGCTTCTTAGGTATGGTAAGGTTTTGCTCGATACCGTCAAGCCCTGCCGAGATAATCAGGGAAAACGCAAGATACGGGTTCACAGTGGAGTCAGGCGAAAGAATCTCGATGTGATGCTTCCCGCCTCTTTCTCCCGGCACACGTATCATTTGGGAGATATCCCCGGGTGCGTCGAACACGCCGAACCGGTCGTAAGAGTTGTGCAAAGGATTAAGGAAAATAGTCATCTCCGAAGCCTTTGTTAAAATCCCCGCTATGAAGGATTCGCCCGCTTCTGCCGAGAAAATGCTGCTTCCGTCTTTCGAGACATCGAAGTTCATTTGCAGATTGCTGCCCGTTGCGCTTGAAATCGGTTTCGGCAGGAAGGAGGCGTATGCGCCGCCGCGCTGTGCTATTTTCTTTATTACCGTTTTGCACGCGAGGTAGTTGTCCGCGCAGCGCAGTGCGTCTGTGTACTGCAAGTCGATTTCGTTCTGACCGGGGCCTTGTTCGTGGTGGGCTGTTTCCGGCATGATGCCCATTTCTTCAAGCGTGAGGCAGATTTCGCGGCGCATGTCCTCACCTTTGTCTAAGGGGGCGATGTCCAGATAGCCGCCTTTGTCAAGGGTTGTTAATGTCGGCTCGCCGTCTTCGTCTGTTTTGAATAAGTAAAATTCGCAGTCAAGGCCTATTGAGCAGGCATAGCCCATGTCCGCGCCGCGCTTTATCACGCGTTTTAAGATAGCACGGCTGTCCCGCGCGTAGGGTGCGCCTTCCTTTGTCTTGATATCGCAGAAGAAGCGCGCCGTACGTCCGGGGCCCGGGCGCCAAGGCAGTACCGTAATCGTATCCGGGTCGGGGAAAAGGAATAGTTTCGTATCTAATTTACTAAACCCTCTCACCGCACGGCAGTCGAATGACACACCGTATTCAAAAGCCGCCGGCAGTTCGTCCGCGGGGATAGCGATATTCTTCTGTAAACCGAGCAAATCGCAAAACCCCAAACGGACGTAGTTTACGTCATTTTCCTTCACGAACCCGAGAACCTCGCTTACTGTGTTGTTCATACATTTCACCCTCCTAGTGTTAGATACTCCTCCCGGTTGGGCCCTACCGATACGTATTTGATTGGACAGCCGACTTTTTCTTCGATGTAGCGGACGTAGGCAAGTGCGGCTTTCGGCAGGTCGCTTGCTTTTTTGCAATGTGAAATATCGGCGCCCCAGCCCGGCACATGTTCGAACACAGGCAGGGCTCTTGTGAGGCGGTCGCCCGACGGAAAGCTTGCGGTAAGCTCGCCGTCTGTTTCATATGCGGTGCAAACCGGGATTTCATCTAAATAGGATAACACATCAAGCTTCGTTAGCGCAAGTTCGTCCGCGCCTTGTACCTGCACGCCGAACCTGCTTGCGGGTATGTCAAACGCGCCGACTCTGCGCGGGCGGCCTGTGGCTGCGCCGTATTCCGCGCCTGCTTCACGGAGTTTTTCCGCTTCCTCGCCGAATGACTCTGCCGTGAAGGGGCCTTCGCCTACGCAGCTGGAGTATGCCTTCATCACGCCGATTACGCGGTCAAGCTTCGCGCCGGGTATGCCCGCGCCTATGGGTGCGTAGGCGGCAAGCGTTTGCGATGACGATGTGTACGGATAAATGCCGTAGTCGATATCGCGGAGCGCGCCAAGCTGCGCTTCGAACATGATGGCTGTTCCGGCATCGGCGGCGGTTTGAAGGTACTCGGTGGTGTCCGTGATGAAGGGCGTTAGCTTCGCGCCTTGTTTCATCAGCCATTCGAGGGGGTTGCCTGCGTCTGACCCGTAGCCTTTTAGGGTGATGTTTTTCCATTCGGTGATATCGGCGAATGGAA